>Ga0081526_100337_pt1 | contig 23127 bp, 19 predicted proteins | sample HotLakmasection2_FD_70991 | JGI IMG/M metagenome (GOLD analysis project Ga0081526, IMG submission 70991) | Hypersaline microbial mat communities from Hot Lake, Washington, USA - Section #2 (SPADES assembly) (version 2) | ecosystem: Environmental > Aquatic > Non-marine Saline and Alkaline >... | reverse complement strand
TCCGAACGGCCCCCCACCCGGGGCACCCACGTCTTCGTCCACCACAGCTCCGTCTCCCTGGAAGAACGCGACGCGGCGGAAGCCCGCTTTCACCAGGGCACCAACGCCAGCATTGTCTGTACCTCCACCCTGGAACTGGGCATTGATGTCGGCGATTTAGATTTGGTCTTCCAGGCCAACGCGCCCTCGACCGTCTCCTCCTTTCTCCAGCGGCTCGGACGCACCGGGCGACGCACTGGCCAGCGAGCCAACACCACGTTCTTCTGTGAAGATCTAGAACCGGCATTGCAGGCGATCGCCATCATTGAACTGGCCCGCCAAGGCTGGGTCGAACCCGTGCGAGTCAACCCTCGCGCCTGGCCTGTGATGGTGCATCAGCTGCTCGCCCTCACCCTCCAGTTTGGCGCGATCAGCCCGGAACGCTGCTGGAATCAGCTATCGGTCGTCCCTGATTTTTCCGGCATCACACCTGATGAATTCGACACGCTCATCGCTCACATGCTGCGGGAAGGCTACCTATTTGAAGCCGGTGGTCTGCTTTCCATGGGTGATCAAGCCGAGCGGGTCTTTGGCCGCAAGAACTTCATGGAGCTATATGCCGTCTTCAGTAGTCCCGTCTTGTACAAGGTCAAAACCAAGGCAGGCTATGTCATTGGCTCTCTAGAGCAGGCGTTTGTAGACAAGCTGGTGGAGGAGATGAGTTCGTTCCTCCTGGGGGGCCGCGCCTGGACCGTGCAGCATATTAACCACAGCGATCGCACCATTCAGGTTAACCCGGCCCCCCGAGGCAAAAAGCCCACCTGGGGCGGCTTCGTCCCTCAACTACTGAGCTATGAGATTTGCCAGCAGATTGCAGCCATCCTCAAAGACGATCAGCCTATTCCTTATATTGACGAGCACACCCAAGCTGCTCTCGACGCTTCCCGAGCTGAGCTAGGGGCTGAACTCCGGAAGGCCAAGGGGCACTACATGCAATATGAGAGCGATCGGGCCCTCTGGTGGACCTTTGCAGGAGGGCAAATCAACCACACGCTGAAGTACGGCTTACAGTACGGCCACGACTGGAAAATCGTCGCTGACAACTTTCGCCTGAAAATCGAAGGTGAAAGCGTCGGCCCCGCCACGATTGGTCTTTCTATGAGAGAAATGCGGACTCAGGAGTTCTGGAATACCTCCGCAGTGCAAGGCTTCATTCTGTCGGAGTTGCCCGAGTACCGACTGAGCAAGTTCCAGCAGGCATTACCAGATTTGTTTGCGATCGAAATGGTGAAAAACTATTTGCTGGATTTGTCGATGGCCCAGACTTACTTACAAAGGGAGACATTTGTCTAAAATTGTGCTTTCAGCCTCAGGGCAAATGAATAATCGAATGAAGAAGGATACTCAGGCTAAAACATTGAATCAACGTCTGTAGGAGTGCATCTAGGGCAAACAGATTTCCCCTTGAGAACCAAGGCGAGCGTCGAAGCCCTCTTGTTGCAGATTTAGCACTTGAGTCATAGCCTCTTCTTCAGTGCTGAACGTCCCTGCGCTAATGAATTGTTCTTGACCTGACGAATTGTCTAAATAAGCTTCTGGAATGAGTTGCTGAACCTCTCCGAGCGTATCTTCTCCGCCGCAGACTGCCACCACATAGTTGTCATTTGGGCGTTCCAAACCATTAGCCTCATTACAACTTTGCTGGCTAGGCGAAATATCGTTGAGAGGAATATTCTCTTGCAGAGCGCCTACACTGTCTTCTCGCAGAATACGATTGCCGTTAGAGTTGTAAATCTCTAAAAAGGCTTGGCTATTACAAACATCGTAGCGGGCGAAGTATTGCACAGATTGGTTGTTACGGACGCCGGAAGAGACATAACTGATGAAATTTTCAAACGGCGGCACAGGATTGAACAGGCTCGCAACCTTACCATTGATCTCCTCAACATTGCTGAAACGGTTAAAGGCATTCATCAACCGTTGACCGCCTCGATTAAACACACGAACTGAATAAGTCTGAGTCTCAAAGAACAAGATCGTATCTCGCTCTGCTTGGCCTTGCCCAACACCCGGCGGCACGTTGAAGATTTGAACTCTTTCGGCGTCTTCTACCCGGATAACACTCGTTTCTTCTCCGAACTCAGGTTGTCTTTGCAGGATGAGTAAACGAGCAAACCCTCCCGCTGGATCAGAGGGCCTATCAAAAACTTGGGACACAAACTCTACTTGACGACCATCGAACGCGCCAGAGCTAACATAGGCGTCTTGCCCTGAAACAGTTCTCAGCGTGGCAGGTTGAGCATCTAAGTGTAGAATTTGCTGAGAGTTGTCAAAAACATTCATCAAAATTTGTGGTTCGCAGCGGCGTCGAAACACACGCACAATATATTCACCCGTATCATAAAGAAGTATCGTCTCAATCCGTAAATTATCTCTATTGACTAGATGGCAGATTGTAGCTGAAAACGGGTCTTGGATATTTCCTTCGTTCAGGAAGTAAATTATCGGCAGACTGAAAGCCAATAAGGCAATTCCAACTCTGAGATACAGACTGCGCTTTAAATATTGCCTATGTTCTCCTAACGTAGAGGCGACTTCCTCAGGGACTTCTAACGCAAGCCTAGAGCTTCGAAACATGAAGTCTAGGAAAATATATTCTCTAAATATGGATTGTTCTGGTGCTCTTCTTGAGATCAGTCTAAATAAAGACTGGGCTAAATCAGGGAGAACTCTTTGATATTTTTCCGCTATTTCCAATTCACTAAGTTCGACCGAGCCTTTAGTCGCTGTCACCAGTAGCCTCTGAAAAGCAGCTCTTATTTCTGATTCTCTTTGACGGCTTAGTGAGACTATTAAATACTTTCTAAACCAATTAGGCATATATCCATATCGACACCATGGCAATCTAGCTAGATCAAGAAAAGAGCATCTTTCAATTAACGGACATCCATCGCGAGCTGTTAATATGTTGCCTAAATAAAGGGTGATATTCCATCGTAATGCTGGAAATACAGCACAAGCTGCCAGCCAATAGAAGCCTTCTTCGCCAAGATAGTCTTTTAGCCCAATAATCAGTTCCTTCGCTTGTTCAAGAGTCGGTGGGTTGCGTTCTAGCCAACGTTTCGGGCGTATCTTCAACATCGTTGGCATAGTTACGGGGTCTACCTCCTGGGCTGTATAAACAGCGCTCCCCTCTTGCATGACTTGTCCCAAAACCTTGATGCCTGTTTCAGTCATCGGCAGCAAAATAAAGCTTTGCACGATCCCAAATTCCTCTCCACCCCAGCTTTCTACCGGCTTAGGTGTAATAACGAATAGATTTTTCCATCTGAGTAGGGTGGTAGACCAACGGTTGAGTTGGGCAGTTTGAGGGTCGATGAAAACTTCAGCATCAGCAAATATAACCGGGCGATAATGCTGGTATTTGGCACTGAGTTCTTGGAGCGTTTGAGGTGGCCTATCTCTTCTTTGAGAAAAACATACTCTCGGATCCGCATCAAAAAAGAACACCTCAACATAGACACCATTCTGCTGGAATCGATGGACTAGCGTCTGGGCAAATTTCGCTTGATGATCCCAAACGCTGGCTCGGTCAATCAAAAACAAGTACTCCGGAAATGCCTGTCGATAACTATAGATGGGCGTAAACCAGCCTCCTCGCCGGACTGATTCATAGATCGTTTTAGAGACGTTGAGGGAATTGTCATTGGTGCGGACACGGCGGCGAAGTTGTTGAGACGCCTTCAACAAAATCTGAGAATTAAATAATTCTTCTTGTCCTTTGAAGGAAATTTTTGCTAATTCAGGTGGCTGGTCACTCATACGTCGCCGCAAAAATAGTCGAGCCCGCCACATCCACCAAGCACGCCAAACAATAAAAGATAGAACTGGCACTATTAGAGATAGCAACGCGAGCAATTCCCACTCCCAAGGCGTCGGCTTTGGCTCGATTACAACTTGCGCAGGTGTTTCCTCTCCCGTTGTAGGATTAACTGGAGTTTGAGGCGCAGCAGTCTCTGCAGGCTCCTCAAGTGAGGCGTCTGAAGGGATAAATTGAAATCCGGCCCAGAGCAAGGGGGGAAACAGAAAAATGCAGCTAAGTAGGGCAAACTTGAGCCTACGAGATTTTTTGCCAAGCTTTTTTAGCTCATTATCTAATGCCTGGACTGACTGGCTTGGATTTTCAACTGCAGCAGAATGCCTTGAATTGACAAGTCGAATCCATTTTTTAAACCGTTCTTTGAACTCTTCTTGCTCAGTCGCAGAATTACATAGTAGAGGCCCTAGATATTCCTCTAGCTGCTCAGGCTGAGACAAGATATTTTTCGCAAATAGAGCCAGTATTAAGTCATGGGCTGCAATGTACTGGGCCAGACCAATGTTGTAGCCAGCTTCACGAAGTTCCTCCAAGAACTCTGTGAGTAATTCTGGAGAGTACCAGCCTAAGGTTTGTCTACTTGCTGCTTGATCCATTGCTCGACAATTGCTTGAGCCTTTTCTTGATCTTCGGCGGTTTTGATGAGACTGCTGAGTGTCGGGGTAATAATTTCCCTATGCACAAACGGGTTCTCGCCGTCTTTTGCAAACGTCTTGAGAGCAGAAATCCAGCCCAATAGTTCAGCCGTAGCAGGCTTCTTTCTGAGGCCACTTCCAGATCGCAGTTGGCCAAACAAATCCAATGCGGTTTGTAGGAAAGTATCTTGAGTATCGACGTTAAGCCCTAAACGGCTGGTGATGATGTCAGCCAGTTTGTCACGCTCTGGAAATGGGATGTTGTAGTACACACAACGCCGTAAAAAGGCATCGGGTAGATCCTTCTCCGAGTTGCTAGTGATGATGACGATCGGACGCAACTGAGGATTGGCTTCCACAGGCCTGTTCCCCAGTTCTGATACCCGAAAGTAAAGCTGTTCTAATTCATTGAGCAAATCATTGGGGAAGTCCCGAGGAGCTTTATCAATTTCGTCGATCAAGACTACTGATCTTTGAGGTTCAAAATATTCAAAGTCCTCTGGCAACAAATCCTTCACGTCTTCGTACCGCTTCGATTGGAGAATTGCTAGGCCTAATGCCTGATAAGTAATGTAATCTAGGGTGGATTTTATATTCAGCCCACTTTGAATATCTTGAAAGCGCTTCAAGGCGTCATAAATATAAAACAGATCTTGTGCAGTACTGTTTGACTTCGTTTCAAACTTAAGCGGCGGTTCGAGCCCGAGTTCCCAAGCCAAGCTGTAAGCAAACTGCGTTTTCCCTGTGCCCGGTTCTCCCGTCAGCATCAGGGGTTGGCCGAGCAAAAGGGCAACATTACAAGCCCCTCTCAAGCCGCTATCGGCGATATAGTTTTCGGGTTTGAGCAATTTACCTCGATTCGGAGTTGGCAGACTCGTTGATGAGTCCGACCTTTGAATACCTTGCCCTTCATAAAACGGAAATCGCATAGACAGTAATTATTTAGGTACAGATATTGACTGGAGCAACCGAATCAATTCCTCAGCCAAGTCATCCATTGATATTGTGCTGACAGATGTTTGGTATTCTCGCTGATCGAACAGCTCACGCACAGCGCCAATCATTTGCTCTAGCATGGCTTCACCGATAAAAGCCTTAGTTGACTTGGTACGAATCCAATCTTCAACGTGAGTTCGAGAAATATCCGAAAGCTTCGGTAAAACAACACCAAAAATGTTTTCATATTGAGAAAAATTTGACTGCGCGAGTGAATCAATTTGAGATTGTATATTCTGATTCAGCTTTTGGCACTTACGACGTTTGAGAAACGCCTGCAAAAGCACCCACGGTTTCAAAAACCAGAATGGAGAACGCTTTTGATGACGTTTCATTTGGTACTTTACAAAGATGCAGATAACTAGCTGCTGATTTGGGGCGAGCTGAGGCCAGCGATTCCAAAACTCCAGTAGCTCATACAAGATCCTCGCACCTTGCTTATTCCAGTCTTCAGTCAGCAAGTGGGTATGAACAATCGCGGGATAAGGATATTTACAAAAAGCCTGGTTAATCTCCTCTAGAGAAGCAAAACCATGTTCTCCTACAACATCGGCTAAATGCTTGTACAAGTAGTCCGGCAACTTTTCCAATGACTTCAGGCCAGATGGCCAAGCTAGGGGATAGTCTTTAATGATGACTTTAGTGGCTTCTAACTGAAAAAACTTAGGCAATGAGAGTTTTTGGATTCTCTCTAAAAACTTGTCGTGACATTGAAATTCATCCCCATGGACAATGCAGATAAGGGGAGAACTTTTATTGAGCTGCAAATAGGCTTGAATCGCCTCACGCAGGGCAAATTCTTGATCGCTACGGTTAGGCAAATAGGGTAGAAGCGATGGAATCGTTCTACTTTGAGAAGAAGAAGAATGAGGTTGCCCGTTTGCACCAAGTTGGTAATAGACGGTGGCTGACCCTCCGCTCGAGACTACGATATCGGCCTCTTGAACAGAAGACACTTGGCTATTAGTCATTTGACCAACAACCTGGCCTTCGTTGCGACCGACTTCTTGTTGCAGAGTCGTATCAGTAGCGGCGCTACCGCTCGCAATATTATTTTGCTTATCTGGCATGTCTGGCGGTGAGCATTCGCAACTAGAGGTTAACATCGCCCTGAGCCGTACCGATCTGGCCAATACTCTTGGCTTCACTGTCATTCATTTGGCCAATGACCTGACCCTTGTTTTCTCGGACGGTCTGCTGAATCGTATTCTGGATGCCGCCGCTAGCCGCATCTTCTCCCAGAATTTCGGCGATCGTTGCTGCTAATTCTGAGTCCTGCTCCAAAATGGTCTGCAACTCTTCCTCCAGAGCAGCTTTCCAGGTCGCGCTATCAGGCTTTTCAGCAAGCTTCTCCGTCGCGACCTTAACAGCGGCATTAGATTCTGCCTTGGGATGCAGCTTTGCCCAAATCGCCTTCGCTTTATTCCAAGTGTCTTCCCCCACTTTAGCAGCAGCACTTTCGAGGGCAGGTCCACCAACCTTATCGAGTAAAAAGGGTAGGCAAGGAGCAAGTAGCGCAGTAATAGTGACTGGATCCATGGCCCCACAATATAAAGCTACAAGTACAGATAACACGGGTTATCCGTGCATTTCCGCATACTGATACCAATTTTATTGCTCGTCAGGAAAAAATAATACTCTTGAAACTCTTGCGCGAAAGATACTTAACCTATCTGTATCAATGCATCTAGAAACTCCTGATCCGCATCATAGACCTGAATTTCATATTGGCTCTCGGCATCATAAAAATCGCCGAGAGCCTGCTGAACTGACTCGTCTACGGCTATTAGCCGCACAAAGCGATCGCCCACCACAGCTTTCAACCGCTCCCAGTCGTTGTAGAAATACTCTTGTAGCAATGGCATAATCTGCCGATACCAGGCGAAATGCAAAGCCTCGACGGTTTCAATCCCCATCAGATAACTGTGGCCGATCTGGTAGTCGCGGCCCAACAAAGCGGTAATCCGTCGATTCAACTGGTCAAGCAGCGCCGATAGGTCAACGCCATCGACAGATTTGAGGAGGGAAGGATCAGGCATCTGCTCTACAAACGTGAATCGTCGTCGCAACGCAATATCTAGCAGAGCGATGGAGCGATCAGCGGTGTTCATAGTGCCGAGAATCAGCAAGTTTTCAGGCACCCCAAAGGTTTCTTTAGAGTAGGGCAGTTGAACCGTAATCTCGTGCTCTTCCTCCAAACGCTTGTCATCCTCGATGAGCGTGATCAGTTCGCCAAAGACCTTGGCAATGTTGGCGCGGTTAATCTCATCAATGACCAGCAGATATTTATGGTCAGGGTCATTTTGGGCTCGACGGCAGAGTTCTTTGAAGATGCCATCTTCCACTCGATAAAGCACCTGACCGTCATCAGTCGTCACCGGCTTCAAGCCTTCCACAAACTCTTCATAGGCAAAGGACTGGTGGAAGGTCACAAATCGCATGTAATCCGAGATATCCGGTTGGGACTCCTCGGGATGCTCCAATTCATCCAGGATGTTTGCCAACTTGACCTCGATGTAACCTTCTCCTTCTTCAGTTAGCTTCCATTCGCTCTGTTCAGTCTTCTCAAAGAGAAATGGGGGCTGACGGTTCTTGTACTTCACCGTTGCCACCTCTGGAGCAGTGTGGATTTGGAGCATCGCCCAAATCTGGTTGTTTAGTTTCTTGGTTTGGGTAAAAGCCCAAAAATCCTGAACAAGAGGATCTTCGGCAATTTCAGGCACTTTGAACAGCGGCTTTTGCGATCGCTTCAGATACATCGCTAGGGCAATTACTTCATGCCAAGTCAAGGGGCGAATCAGGTCTCGTCGCCGCTGCTCCGGTGAAATCGGCGCACTGAGTTGCTCACTCAAATAGAATCGCGCAAAGCGGTTCACCGCATAAGTCTTGCCCGTTCCCGGTGGCCCATACAGAATAAGGTTGCGGGTCGTCTCCGCCAGTGTGGCCAGCTCGACAATTTCTTCTGGTAATACGACTCGACCGTTCTCATCATCATCGGTTTGAACAGATTTGGTCTTGCGATCGCCTGGCGGGATGGTCTCGTAGAGAAACGCCATCATCTCATGGGTATCCATTCCCTCACATTCCGGCTGTGCCTGTAAGAAATTCAGCAATTGCCGATTTTTGGTATGCAGTCCTCCCTGTGGCCGCTGGCCAAAGAAGTTCAAAAAATGGGTGAGGTGGTAGGGATTCGCGATCGGTAAAAACTTATCAAAAAAGTACAGATACAACGGCTTAGCTCTGAGCGCATTGCGATTCGGACCGAGCTGATTGCTGCCAATCATGTCTAGCTGCTCGAACTGATCATTGGCAGCGGCTTCAATCAGGTTCAGCAGTCCCGTTTTGAGCTTTTGAAAGGCTGCTTCAGGCGAGTCACTCTTCAGCGCTTTGTTCCACTTCCACTCCTGGTCGCCCTTGCTCCAGAAGATGCCCCACTTGTGGGAACTGCCGCCAGAAACGCTGCCCAGGTCACGGGTTTTGAATTCAATCCAGTAGCAAAAGCTATCCGGCTTGCCAATGGCATAGTTTTCAAGCGACAGTTCCGGCAGTTTGTTTCTCGGGAAACGCTGCTCAAACTCAGTCATGAGTTCAACTAAGTGGGCAGGCATCGTTTTGGGATGTCCGGCGTCGAGCCATTTATGCAGTTCAACGCGCCAGTTTTCGACTTGAGCTTGCCCTTCACCCATTTGTCAGCTCCAATATCTGCCGTAGCTCTGCAATCAGTTCTTTGTGTGCCCCTTTTGCGGTCAAATCTCTCAGCAAATTCACCGTTACCGCCCGAATTTCTCCTGTGCTGCCTTCCAGGGAGAAGCCAGAGCGGATGGGTTCGGCCATGCCAGCCGTTTGGGGATAGATCAGCGTGACCCGAGGAGCCTTGAACCGATTGAGGTAAGCGTACATCTGGTAAAAGTCCGCTTCTGAAATCCCCAGCTTGCGATCGCTAGGATTGAGCCGCTTGTACTTGAAATCCATCAATAGTGGATAGCGACCGCGATCTCGAAACACCAGATCCGGTTTCAACCTGAAAACTCTGCTGTTTTGACCAAAAATAACGGGATACAAGCCTCGCCCTTCTAGGGCGACTTTTGATCTCGAATGTACTGTTTCAGCACTTCAATCGGTGCTCCGCCTACAGAAACGGCAAAATGGCTCGGGCTCCACAACGCTTTTTGGCCGTAAGGCTTGGGGTAGCCAGCCTGCCCATAACGCCGACTGGAAACACCTTTCAAGGCATTCACCATCTGAGAGATCGCCAGCTTTGGCGGATACTCAATCAGGATATGGATATGGTCGGCTTCGCCGTTAAACGCCAAGACCTGAAAGCCCATTTTGGTCGCAACCGCCTCAAAGGATTGCCGAATCAGCGCTAGGCCATCAGCGCTGAAAACAGATTGTCGATATTTAGCCACAAAAATTAGATGCGCTTTGAGGTCTGAAATGCTGTGATGTTCTCGTCGATAACTCATTGCTTTTGAGGGTGCGACCAATTTATAATATCGACATGAAAGCACGTTATCAGTACAGAATCTATCCTACGACCAATCAGCAAATCGAGTTAGCTAAGCTGTTCGGATGCTGCCGTGTTGTGTGGAATGATGCCCTGGCACTTATCAAGGCCACGCCGAAGGGCGAGAAATGGCCGGGCAGTGCTGAGCTGCAAAAGATTTGTATCACCCAAGCCAAAAAGACTGAGGGGCGGGAATGGCTAGCAGAAGTCAGTAATATCCCCTTGCAGCAATCTATTCAGGATTTGGGCGTGGCTTTCAAGCACTTCTTCGACTACCGAAAAGGGAAGCGAAAGGGTAAACGGGTTGGGTTTCCCCGGTTCAAACAGAAATTGAGCCGTCAGTCAGCCCGATTCCGCAAGGGTGGTTTTTCCATCAAGGCCGGAAAGGTCTATCTGGCTAAAATTGGCGAAATCAAAACCAAGTGGTCAAGGCCGCTGCCCTCAGAACCCAGTTCCGTAACAGTCATCAAAGACTGTGCGGGACGGTACTTTCTAAGTTTTGTGGTGGAGATTGAGCCTATCTACATTGAACCCGAAAACCAAGGGGTCGGCGTTGATTTAGGGCTGGAGACTCTCGCCACATTGAGCACAGGTGAAAAGGTGCGAGCCAGAGACACCCGTGTTTTAGATCGGAAGATCCGTAAAGGTAAACGCAAACTCGCTAGAGCGGTGAAAGGCTCAAAGCGGCGGGAATCGTTGCGGGTTGCCGTCGCTCGGATGGAGGCGAAACAACGCGATATCCGAAAAGACTTCAATCAAAAGCTGGCAACTCGCCTGGTGCGAGAAAACAGCGTGGTTGTGCTGGAAGACCTGAACGTTTCGGGCATGGTCAGGAACCGCAAATTAGCCAGGGCGATTAGTCGTGCTGGGTGGCGGCAAATCCGAACGATGTGCGAAGCCAAGGCCAACATGATTGCAGAGCGGGAAGTAAGAACCATCGACCGGTGGGAACCGACTTCTCAAATCTGCTCAGGTTGCGGTTATCGGTGGGGCAAGTTAGATCTGTCCATCAGGTTTGTTTTGTGCCTCAATTGCGGGACTGAGCACGACCGCGACGAAAATGCTGGCAAGAATATTTTGGCGGCAGGATATGCCGACCCGAATGGGCAAGCGCTAAGCACTGTAAGACCTCAATCGGAGGCAGTTGCTTGTTTGTCTACCCATCAGGAGTCAGCTTAGTGCTGGCAGACTGGGAATCTCCGCGCCTTCAGGCCGGAGAGGATGTCAAGAAGTACAGGATTTACGCCCTCAGGAACTCAAATTCTTAGCCGCGCTAGCTGGAGAGGGAGACAATAGTCTTATGCTGGTTGGCGATGGAGGGCAGCGGATTTACCAGGGCAAATTCACCCTCAAGTCCTTGGGGATCAATATTCAAGGACGTTCTAGAACGCTCAAAATCAACTATCGCACGACCGAGCAAATCCGGCGTTTTGCTGACCGCATTTCAGAGCTAGAAAGTGATGATCTCGATGGACTCCATGAGAGCCGGAAAGGAACGGTCAGTCTTCTTCAAGGGCCAGAACCGATTCTGAAAGCGTTTGATGCCCAGGAGCAGCAAGCACAGTTTGTAGCCCAAGAAATCCAGCGGCTGAGTAAGCAAGGGCTGCTACTGGGAGAAATTGGTGTCTTTGCCAGGGCGAAATACCTTCTGAAACCTGTACAAAAACAGCTTGAAGAACTTCAGCTCAATGCCGTCAACCTCGATGAGCAAGAAGACGGCACTACTGATGCGGTACGTTTAGGCACCATGCATCGAGCCAAAGGGCTAGAGTTCAAAGCCGTCTTTGCAATTCAGCTATCCGACGACAAACTGCCGTTTCCGAAGGCATTTGACAATGTGGGGGATGAAGCGGCCCTAGCAGAAGCAATAGAGCGTGAGCGGCATCTGCTGTACGTCACAATCACCCGCGCCCGCGATTTTGCATATCTCTGTTGGACCGATCAGCCAACTCGCTTTGTGGCGGGGATCGTTGCACAGTGAGAAATGAGGCAGGATTACGTTTCAAGGCGGCAGCAGCTGGTCACTGATTGTTAGGGTATAAACTCGATCTTGACATCTCGCCAAATGACGGCGTAGTGCCCCAGGCGGCGTTTGAGATCGAGGGTAGGAGCGGCACTTGTTGTAGGGTCTTCAGAATCTTCTGAGTGTCCTGAGATGAGGGGGCATCATTCTATTTCTCACGAAAGATGCCGAAGCAATTGAGCCGGTAGCTGAGGGCCTATCCTCGCTCTTGCTCGCTACGACCCCCAGCCACCGGCTCTCTGGCTCAATCGTGAATCCTGCGGCGGCAGTGATAGTGGACTGTATCCCTGATCCCAGTGTCAGCAGGATTTTGGTAGGCAGCTAACCTTTGCACACCATCTCGTCGCGATCCCAGGCTGAGCCATCAAGAAGTGTTAGGGAACAAAGCTATTTTCGCAGTCTCATTTCATTCCCTAACACCTTCATCGTAAAATTCCACCCGAGGCCGTTGGAGCCACCATAATAAGAGAAGCTGCGGATACCGGAGGCACAGCTATGGCATCGCCCTTTCCGGGTATGGACCCCTATCTTGAAAATTCTGAGTTTTGGTCGGCAGTTCATAGTCGCTTGATTGTGGCGATCGCCGATGAATTGGTAGACCATTTAAGTGAAAAATATCGAGTCGAGGTCGAGAAACGGGTTTATTGCAGCAGTGATGAGGAAAGCGTATTAGTTGGCATTCCTGATGTTGCTGTCGCCACGGGCCGTTCAACCGCCAGCCGAAATAGCAGCCCAACCATTTCATTGCCCGTCCAACCCGAAACTGTGACGATCCCTTTGGCCGAGGAGGTGACCGAGCGCTATTTGGAAATTCGGGAAGTCGCAACCAGCATGGTAGTCACGGTGATTGAGTTGCTGTCGCTTAAAAACAAGCGCCCCGGTGAAGGGCGAATTGCTTATCTGCGAAAACGCAACCAAGTGCTGGCAAGCGCATCTCATCTCATCGAAATTGATTTGCTGCGAGGCGGCACACCCTTACCGATGTCGGGAAAACATCCCAGCGACTACCGCATTCTGGTCAGCCGGGCTGATCAAAGGCCCACTGCGGAGCTATATGGGTTTAGCTTGCAACAGCCCATTCCGCCCTTTCCTGTACCACTGCTACCGGGTGAAGAGGAGCCGATTTTGAATTTGCAGCCACTGCTGCGCCGAATTTATGAAAAGGGGCGATATCACTTGGCAATTGACTACCAGCAACCGCTAGTACCGGCACTATCTGAAGCCAATCTAAATTGGGTGGCTGCGTTGCTGGAGAGCCCAGAATAGCGCACTTAGTCATATGCTACCCCGCCTTTTGAAAGGCAAGTTAATTCATACTCAAGCGGTGATTACTCCAAGTCCAATCTCACTTCAACCTGCTTGAGTTGATAGAGTGCTTCGAGACAAATACCGATCGCGGCAGTTTCTCCATAGCGCCACATTTTAGGGGCAAAGCCGACGCCGAAGGGCGTATTAGGGAAGGCTTCTTCTTCAGAGCGAAAGATGGAGAAATAGGGATACTCATCATGGTCGAGTGCCCAAATCACCAGTTCAAAAGCAGCGCGAATATCAGTGCTGTAGGGACGCGATGGCAGTTCAAAACGCTCAGCAATCAAGCGATCCAATTCCACGAGGTCGCTCAGCTGCAACCGCTCAAAGCCGTACTGGTCAATTTCTCCTGGCATCGCTTCCAGTGTGATTTTTGAACAAGCAAATCGCTTTTAACAGTGTTAGGGAACAAGACGGGCAGAATCCCCAAAAACATACCCTAACCACTTGAGATGCACACAGCGGCTAGCGATCAGTTTACTCATTCAATACTCTCTGAATTCTGAGACGCTTGTAAATCGATAGGCGCATCTTCACCGATCGAGATCGCCTTGCCCTCTCACCAAATGACGGCATAATGCTCCAGGCGACGCTTGCGATCAAGAGTGTCAGCAACGGCCTTACACAAGACTTGCAGGGTTATATCGGCGTCGGGGGAGACCTTGGTCATCATTCTGCCTCTTGACTCAAACAGTTCAGGATTGAGGATTTCTCGATTTTCGCCGCGCTGCTCAAAGACTAGCTGAGGAATGTCGTCATCGTTCATGAAGCACTGGGTGCGATTACGGCTATGCCTGAATTTGGTATACTCCATTGCCCACATTTCGCCACTTACCCTTTTTTTTCCCTTCCGAGAGAACATTAGCCAAAGCTTTCTTAATCTGCTTTACGTCCTCCCCTGAGACATCTTCATAGAGCTCGCTGACTAGCTGATCAAGGTGTAGCGGTTCTGCCGCCTGAGTGAGTACCTGCGTCACCGCATCGGTGAGGGAGGTGTCAGCAAATGCGGGGCGGAGTAGGGCGCGGGATTTTGACTGAACCTTGGTTTTGCGAGTTTTTGAGCGAGACCGAGTCTTAGTGTTAGGCTGCTTTTTCGTCGCCGCTTTGACGGATGATGACTTCGGTGATTGGGCCTTGGCAGATGACTTAGAAGCGATTTCCTCGCCTTGGGCAGTTGCCGGTGGAGCGGCGACCTCAGCAGAAGAGGAAGTAGATTCTGGTGCAGGAACACCCTCGCTAGTAGCCACAGCCGCTTCAACATTATTTTTTTCTGCCGGTTCAGCCTGAGTCGGCGCGACGGTTGCAGCGGCGGCTGGTTCCGTTGTCGGCTCTGGCATCGTTGATACATCCGAGGCAGCGGGGGCGGTTGGCATATCGGCATCCGTTTCCGGGTGTCCTAGCCTCGACGCTTCAGTTAACAGCGTTTCAATCCCCTGTAGCTGCATCGTTTTCTGCTGCACCTGTTGGTTCATCCACGCGAGTTCCTGCCGCAGGTGCGCCTGGACTTTCTGCAAAGAGGTGATAAAAGCACCTGCCTCTGCAGGCGATAGGGTCTGTAGATAAGAGTTTGGAGTCGCCACGATGGATAACCGCTAAACAATACAGCCGTCATTGTAAGCAGAGTTGGAAAAAATACATCGTTCACTCCTCTTCAAAACTTCAATCAGTTACTTCCTGAGCAGATCGGGGCATGTTGATCAAGTAGACAGCAATCGCATCATCAACATCTCTCTGACGGGAAAATCGTTTCAATCAACGGACTCATTAATTTATTTTGAAAAGCGCTTTTGCTTTCGCTTCTTACAGGTTTAAGCAATGGCCTGACTTCATATTTTACGTGTAGTCAATCAGCAAAAAAGCTTGTTGGAAAAGCCCTGTCTCATAGCTGCTCTTGTCCCTAATACTCGCAATTTATTAAGTTCTACCATCGAACCATGTCTCAAAGCCCCTCCATCCGCGTCACTGAAGTTGGTGAATATGTTCGCTATCACGGGTGAGATCGCCGCTTCAAGCTGAACTACAAGAACTCCAGCGCAATTCCCAAGCACCATCCATCAAGAGGTCCGCTGTTTGAAAACCTGCTTGATCCGGTCCTACAGGAATCTGGCCGCAACCGCGAAAACGAGTGTGCTGACCGTTTAAAGGCAGCCGGAGTTCAAGAAGTCGCTGCGCCCGATCCAAATGCGCGCAACGTCCCGTGGGCCTTTTTCATTGAGCAACTCCAAACTCTCCCGGTAGGCCAGCAGGTCTATAGCCGCGAGGTAGCGATCGAAAGCACGGTGGGAGCATTTTGTATTCGAGGTCAGATCGATTTCGTGTTGCTGCAATGGGACGGCCAGACACCCACCTTGCGCTTAGTTGAAAGCAAAGCTAGCCGCCGCGATCAAACTTATCACCGCATCCAGGTCGCCCTCTATCGGTTGATGGTCGCCAATCTGCTGACGAGAGATCCAGTGACAATAGCGGGACAACAGCTCTTGCCAGAAAACGTCAACTGCGTCGTGGTGCGAATCCACGAAGAGACGGTGCGTATTCTCCTAACTTCGGGCTCTTGGCAACTTTTGGTGATCCTTAGCTGGTCAAGATGAACCGTTTGGCCAGCAGATCCAGCCCAGCGCGGCCAAACATCTGTCGCTTCAACATTTTGAGCCGATTATTGAGGCCTTCAACTGGGCCATTGCTCACCTCCAAGGTCAGGCCTGCTTTGACCGCGTCGTAGTCTTCCTTGAGGCCCTTTGCAAATGTCTGAAACGCTTTGACTGAGCTATTCCTCGCCTTCTCCAGCCAGCTATCCAAGTCCTCCGGTAGACGCTGACGCACCAGTTCAATAAAGCTTTGAGCCAAGGCAATCGCGTCAATGAGTTCAGGTTGTTGGCAGAGCTCTTCCAGCGTCTGTTCATCCTCCGTTGAGAGCGTTTCAACTCGCTGTAGGATTAACCAGGCAACGCGACGGGCACTTAAGGGGGGTGACGCCGATGCCTGGTTTTCGGGGGTCGGTCCTCGCCCTGGCAAAACTTTGAGTGACTCCGGGGCGGGCTGATTCTGAGGCTGTGATTGGCGGAGTTGTCGTGTGTAACGAGCAACCGTCGCATAGCTACCCTGATAGCCCTGTTGTTGAATATCAGCAAAGAGTTGTTTGGTTTGCTGCTGTCCTTGCTGCCATTGTTCGAGTAAATAGCTTTTGTAAGGATCGAGCCCACTGCCGCGTCGCCGTATCGAGGGTTGCCACTCCGGAAAGACCTCATGGGACAGGTAAGTATAGACCGTGCGTTGGCCCATCCCGAGATGATGGGCAATGTCTTGGATTTGATAGCCCTGCTGCCGTAAAGCGTGGACTTGCTCATAGCGCTCCAAACGTTGAGCCCGTTTGGTGACAGCTGGTGGTGGCGGTTCAGATGACTCGGGGGCAACGACAGCATTGTCCGGCGGCTGAGCTTGTTCAACCCGCTTGAAGACTTGAGTGTGTCCTTTAAAGGCTTTCTCCAGAGTCTCCTCAAGGTTATGCAGTAAGTGAAAGCGATCCGCGACCTGGATGGCCTCCGGTGCGCCTTCACTCATTCCGCGCTTATAGGTTTTGGAGCGGTCACGCGATAGGATTTCGACGCCGGGATGCGCTTTCAACCACTCCGCCAAGGTCTCAGCGCGGCGGTCGGGCAAAAGCGCGATCGGTTGATGCGTTTCGAGATCCACTAAAATCGTGCCGTATTGATGGCCTCTTCGCAGTGCAAAGTCATCCACACCCAAAATGCGCGGGGTGTCCGTTTCTGGGAACGATAGGCAGGCAATAAGATGCAGAAAAGTGTTGCGACTGGCCTCCGCGTTCAAGTGTTGACCGAGACGGACAGCCGCTGAACCGCCCAAGCTGAGAGCGATGGCGGTGAGCTGCTCAGTGTAGCGCAAGGTCCGTCTGGCCCAAGGGGCCACCATCGTCGGCAATCGCTCTGTGAAGATGCGACGACGACAAGCCTTATTCAGGCAAAAGAACTTACCCACTTCCAACACAAGGGTGAGGCCGAACTGAGCTAGGGGCAAGTCTTTGAGAGTGCGCTCGTAGCGGCTATGGACCCGTCCCGTCAAGGACTGACAAAGTGGGCAGCAGGCCACCGCTTGGCTTGAACAAACGGTAACCACCATCTGATGACTCTCTGCGTCCAGATCCCAGTGTTTCAGGTTCAGCGTTGAGGCATCAGGCAAGAAATACTCTAGAAGTTCCATAGGACCCTGATTTCGGAGGATAGCTCCTATGTACCTCTCCACACGAAATTTGGATCACCAAAAGCTGCCAAGAGCCCGAAGTTGGCGTCATTTTGCAGACGGATCAGATGCAGGACTTTTTAGAGATGCAGGACTTTGACCTGAGCCTGGAAGCATCGGATTTGCTGGAGTTGCTTAAATCCGAAGGCAACCTGCACACAGTGCTTCAAACGCCTGTAGATGACCTCACGTACACCATCAATGGCAAATGCAGCGATTGCATATATGCCGTTCACTGTTTGCCTGAGAGTGCTCGGCAACGCCGCCTTGAACTGTTGGGAATCCAATCCCCCTTAATCCGGGTGCTCAATGAAGCGAGCATTCACACAGTGGATGATCTAGCCGACCTCGATTTAGAGGCCGAAGCTGCGATTCAGATTCGCCGCCACCCCAGCTTTACCGATAATCTTGCCCGTCTCCAAACGATTGCCCAAACCCGCCGTTTGACCTTACCCAACGGGGATATGCAACCTGATGGGTTTGAAGTGACAGCGCTGCCAGTTGCCGCCCAAAGTCAGCTACCTGAGCATGAAATTGACGGTCAGCGGCTCGTGCGCATCTACCTGGTCGTCGACTATGACTATGTGGAAAATCGCATCGGCGGCCTTTCAGCCCACCTCACCACCAGTGAAGGAAAGTTAACCACGGGCTTTATGGAACAGAATGGGAAGTGGATGCCAGATCCCGAAATGTGCGAGCAGCTAGAAAATGGCGGGCGCTCGCCGCAGGGAGACTCCCTGGTGGTTATCAAAGAAACACCTTGGATATCGACGTATGCCACCGACACCGAAGCGGAGCGGCAGTTGCTCGAATCATTCTTCGTCCAACTTATTGACCGAAACTAATGGGATTCAAGCCCCGCCCTTCCAGGGCGGCTTTGGTCTTTGATGTACTGGATTAATACTTCAATCGGCGCTCCCCCAACGGAGACGGCAAAGTAGCTAGGACTCCAGAGCGCTGCTTTGCCGTGAGGCTTCTTAAATCCCGCTTGCCCATGCCGACGACTCGAAACCCCTTTGAGCGCATTCACGATTTCTGAGACCGACAACTTAGGCGGGTACTCAACCAAGGCGTGAATGTGCTCCTCTTCGCCATTGAACTCAAGGATCTGAAAATCCATCTTTTCGGCAATGTTCCGAAATACGGATTCCAACAAACCAAGCTCCTGATTCGAGAACACCTCGTCCCGGGCGCATCTAGGGGTTGGGGGAGATGATGGGCAGGGACAAATCATCGTCTGCAAAGAGGACATCAAAGCGTTGATTGACCCAGGCGACTCGTAGCGCTAGCAAGTGCTCAAGACCGGCTTCACTCCAGCGCATCCCGACCCCTTTGAAGCGCTGAGTAATCAACCACTTACAAGCACTCTCGACCATCCCGGAGCCCAATGGTAGTCCCTGTTGCTTGAAATGACGATACTGCAAATGGGCTTGATGGGTTTTCAGATAGTCATGCACTCGCCGCAAGATCACCTGCGTCTCAGGGGCGGTGTTGGGCGAGCGGCTGAGCCAACGGAGTTCACTGAGAATGCGGTGGATATAGCCGTGACGCAGTTGATGACGCAGCCGCTTAAACCACATCTGTGGGGTGCGAGCGGGATTGCCGTCCTGATAGGCTTCAGCGGCTTGCCAAAGATGCGCGGCGGCATGATAGAAGTCCAAAATTCCGACGGCCAGATGACTGAAGCAAGCTTCAAACAAACGCCAAAATCCTCGAGCGCCGTCACTGAGCCAAACGACTTGAGGGGCGGTTTCCAGCCCCTGGCGCAGCGCTTCCAGGTGCAGATGCGCTTGAAAAGTTTGAATATCGGTCAGCCGCGCCACCAAGCGCCGGTGCTGCAGGTGAGTGCGGCGCTGACCCGCCCGATTGAATCGGTGACTCAACCGCGCCAGCAGCGCTACTTTCACTTCCCGCCAGCGGGTCTGACCTTTGGGGGTTCCTACTTGCGGACGCAACGGTACCGTCACGCCATCGGCACCGATGAGCAGGGGCAGCGCCGTGATGTCCTCGCTCAGAGGTTCTAAGGTCGGTGCCACGCCCGCTTGCCACGCGGCCACCGCTTGTTCCTCCTGCCGTTGGGCCGCTTGCCCAAACTGCTGCACCCACTGCCATAAGCTGTCTTCACTCACCCGCAGACCACTGAGTTGCGCCAGTAACCAGGCCGCTAAGCCAAACGGCAAGAACAGCGCCAGGAGACAGCCCAGCCGTTGTAATTCCCAGGAACTCTGCTGATATGCTGTCAGTCCCAAGGCCGTATCCAATGGGCTCTGTTGACTCCCTCGGCACCGCTCTGGGCAGCGACCCACCCGGCGTCGCCATCGCACTCTCCCGACGAGGGTCAACACCTGACGGGGGGCAAAGCCTTTACTTTGCAAGCGACGACCACAGACGCTACAGGTGCCCCAAACGGTGGGGCGTGCCGCTCGGGCTTGCAGTTCCTGCTCTACCAGCGTGTGGGCAAACCACAGACCCAACTGCCAGGCCGTTAACACCAACTGGGACAAGGTGGGGCTGTGCTGTAGGCGATGGCATAATTCGGGCGGTGGGGCAACGTTGGGAAATTCCAGTGAACCGTTCGCTAACATGGACGTAATTGATTTTTGTGATGGGGGTGGCATCGAAGATGCACCCTTTTTTTCTTCTCCTATTCTGACAAATCCCAGTTGACCGTCTCCCCCAACCTTTAGATGCGCCCGGATGATGAATTTACTTTCTGAGCTATGGATACCGACGCTGGCAGTCGATGGTGCTGCTGGAATGTTGGAGCAGGGGCTTGAGATGTCTGATGACATTGGAGCGATCTATGATCTCCAATGGCAACAGATTTTTACGCCTGTCACATCAGTTAACGGTTTTTCTATCTATGGTGTGATTGCTGATCTGGCTCACATCTTTGCGGTCGGAGCGTTGGTCATTTTCCTGTTGCGGTTTGCCTATGTCGCAATTCACGAAGGCGACTTTTCCGAACCTGCCCAAATGTTGATATGGCCTTTGATTGTCGTGTTGTTGCTGAGCAACGATGGACAATTTCTGGCTCAAGGCTCACGCGCTTTCCGGGATGTCCTCGATGAAGCCGCCGAGAACGTGCTGCAAGTGACGGCTCTGAATGTGTCGTTGGAGGAAGCGGTTCGGGGGGCAATGGCGAAGGGCGTAATTGGGGTCGAAATCAGTGCCCAAATCCAGCAATGTCAGACCTTGATTGGTGAGGAGCAGGTAGAGTGCCTGGAGTTGGCCTATGAGCAAGTTTCATCGACCTTAGAAGACTTCAAGCAGCACTGGTTGGTGACTGCAGCCGGAACCGCTGCGAATGTGGTCTTTCCCTGGTTAGACCAGGCGATTGGCGGGATGGAGGGGGCAATGGAAGCCTACAGTACCTCCGGTGGTTCGGTCGGCCAGATTTTGCCGGGGTTCTTTGGGGGCTTTCTGGGTACCACGACACGGGCCTTGATTCATGCCTTCTTGATGTCTTTTCAGTGGGGGTTTGTGAATTTGGTGCAGATTTCTATGCTCCTCACGGCCTTAGTGGGGCCGATCGCGGTGGCCGCTTCCCTGTTGCCCTTTGGCGGTAAGCCCATCTTTGCATGGCTGACGGGTTTCTTGAGTTTGGGCTTCATTCAGATTATGTACAACATCATCGTTGGGCTGGCGGCGGTGGTGATTCTCAATGCCAACACCTTCGATACGAATGGTTTTTTGGTGTTGATTGCGTTGTTAGCGCCAGCGCTGGCGATTGCGCTGGCAACAGGTGGAGGCATGGCGATCTTCAACATCATGCTGTCGGGCAGTGTGGGGGCAGCAACGATCATGATGCACACCTATAGCGGTGAGCGGCACTACTCTCGCAACCTGGTGTCGCAATCCCGCAATTCCTGATCCTGATTATTGATTTTCCGAGGTGACTCATGACGCTGCTTCATCAGAGAAAGAAAGGACTTTTAGCTGCTGACAATTTGCTGCCGTTATTTGTAGTGATTTCACTGGTGATGGGGGCGGTTAACCTGTTGCTGCTGTTTTCGCTAATAGCAGCAACCTTCAAGGTCGCGAATCGACCAGAACCTAGATTGGTCCAACTGATTGATGGCCGCTCGGTGCTGACCGAACCGATCAACAACCAGGAGCGATCGCCGGAAACGATTCGGCTGTTCACTCAGAATGTGTTGTCGATGATGTTTACCTGGAATGCGGTTTCTCAAGTAACCGATGCAGCGGGAGTGGTTCATACCACGACTGACCAGGGCGTTGATGTGGGTGGAGCCACTGCGACAACTAGAAGCTGGCAGGCAAGTTTTGCCTTGGCTGAAGATTTCCGGGGGCCGTTTCTAGAAGCGGTTGGGGCTATGACCCCAGACGATATTTTTACGGGCAAGGCCCAGAGCGTTTTTAATATTCAATCGCTGTCGGAACCGATGAGGGTTGGTGATGGGGAATGGGTCGTGGAAGTGGTGGCTAACTTGATCATTTTTGATCAGAAGTCCCCTCGCGGTCGGGCGATCTCTTTCAACAAAGAGATTTATATCCGGGCAGTGGAGCCCCCGACAGACCCATTAGCGCCAGAGGCGACCTCGATCCAGTCTGCTGTCTATCAGGTTCGTAGTGCGGGCTTGGAAATCACCGAAATGCATGAGCTAGTCAAAGCGGGAGAGGTGAAATGACACATGCAAATGGCAACGGTAACGGCTCGCATCCCAACTTGGAGTTGTTAGAACCTGAAGATGTGGGACTGTCGGTGTCGTCCGCTCCTGCTCCGGTTGCGGAGGCGGAAACAAGCACTGAAGACATGGCGGCATGGATGGGGCTAGCGTCTTCCCCTTCAGCAGGCGAAGAACTTCTGACATCAGGCTCAATGTCAGATTCACTAGATGTAGAAGAGGGAGACCCTGGTGAAGTAAGGGATCAGGGGCGGGTCGATGAGGCGGGCAAGACGAAGACACCGCTCTGGTCGAACCCGCTGATGAAGCTAGGGTTTGTGGCCGGAGTCGCTGGGGGCTGTATGTTGGTGGTGGGCCTAGTGGTCACCACCGTTCAAAATGCGGGTCGCCAAGACCTCGCAAGTGTGCCAACGCAGCAAAGGGAAGAAGCCCCGGCGGAGGCAGAAGATCCGAAGGATATCGCTTTGCGGCAGCAGGACGAGGAGATTGGCGATCTCAAGACGCGCAATGCCCTTGGCAATCAACAGATTGCCTTAGAGATGCAAGAATCTGGGACGAATAACGGCAATTCCCAGGTGAGTGCGGCTGAACTGTTGGCGCTGCGTAATCAACTGGCCCAACGGCGAACAGAACAAGGTCAAAGTCCTCAGTCGCGGGAAACTTCGTCCCCTGCACCATCAACGGTTGCGCCTTCGCGAGTGACTCCCGCACCGCATCCGGCTCCCCGGCCTGCGCCAACGGCGAGTGTCCCTCGACCTGCCGCCCCCTCGCCAGCTCGCACCTCTCGCCCTGAGCCTGCGGTGCCACCGGGAGCGCAGTTAGCGATTCTGGCGAGCTATGGCAGTTTTGGCTCTGGGAGTGTCTTGCCGCCCAATACGATCGCATCCCCGATCACACCA
>Ga0081526_100335_pt1 | contig 23291 bp, 24 predicted proteins | sample HotLakmasection2_FD_70991 | JGI IMG/M metagenome (GOLD analysis project Ga0081526, IMG submission 70991) | Hypersaline microbial mat communities from Hot Lake, Washington, USA - Section #2 (SPADES assembly) (version 2) | ecosystem: Environmental > Aquatic > Non-marine Saline and Alkaline >... | reverse complement strand
CATCGGCCTCATCATCTTCATCACCACTTCGAGCAAAGACCTGGATCACTCGCTGCGGTTTGCCCTGGGGCAGGGGCGCGATCTCTATGCCGTCGACCTGCCACCCTCGGAATAAAGTTCACGTCAGGCACGTCAAGCAAAAAATCACCGCTCAAACTCGTAGGGCAGGTCCGCTCCAGGCGGGCGCGATCGCCTGCTAAACCACCGTCCGACATCCGTTCAATGGCCTTCAAGACCACCGCTCAATACTGTGACCTTGATGATTTAATTAAAACGGGCGAGGAGGGATTCGAACCCCCGACACCGTGGTCCGTAGCCACGTGCTCTAGTCCACTGAGCTACACGCCCTTACAGGAGTTAAATAGTAACACAAGTCTCAGGGCAAAAAAAGAACTCTTATGTCTCAATTGGGAAAAAAATCTGCTGACCTGAGTCACCTCAACGCTCAAGGGGAGGCGAACATGGTGGATGTCTCACAAAAGCCCGCGACCCTGCGGGAGGCGATCGCGGAAGGGTGCATCCACATGTCCCTCACGACGCTGGAGGCAATTGAGCAGGGCGACAGTCCTAAAGGCGACGTGTTGGGGACTGCTCGGCTGGCCGGCATCATGGCCGCCAAACAAACAGCCTCGCTGATTCCGCTTTGCCATCCGCTACCGTTGAGTAAAGTGCAAGTCACGATTGAGGCGGAGCGATCGCTGCCGGGTTATCGGATCCAGGCTGTCGTCAGCACCAAGGCCGAAACGGGGGTTGAAATGGAAGCCCTGACGGCAGTTTCTGTAGCGGCCCTCACCCTGTACGACATGGCGAAGGCCCTGGAAAAATCGATGACCATTCAGGCCATCCGGCTTTTGCAAAAAACGGGCGGAAAGTCGGGAGACTATCAGGCTGACCTCTAAAATAGGGAGGTGAACTGTTTGGATGACCGCCCATGCCGCCTCGTTGGCCTCGAAAACCCGATCGCCGCGATCCCGCCTTCCGTAAATTAGATGACCGCATGACCTTTGCTGTGCATGTGGCAGGGTTTGCCGCTGTGAACTCTGGCCTCTGGTTTGCCCATCAAATTAATGCCACCTGGGTGCCCTGGGTCAGTAAACTCACGCTGATCTGGCTAGCGGGATTGGCGATTCACGCGATCTATATTTTTGCGATCGCCGATTACGCTGGCGCTTATGTCATCGAGCCTGAGGATGCCCCCGATGGTGGAGGTTAGGGTCGCGATCGCGGCTCTATGCTAGGCCCCGTATATGTGGAATTTTGGAGACCATGATGAGCGATTCCCCCCCTGCTGAGACCCTTGAGGCGCTAGCTGCCAATATCGGCGAAGTCGTCTATATTGACGTGGCGAAGTGGCACCTTTATCTCAACGATGCCAAGCTCCATACTTTGGTAGCCCAACGGTTGTATCCGATGGTGGCCGATGATCGCATCGCTCAAGACGGCATTGTCAAAGTCTTCCAAGATATCCCCATTCCCTTAGGCGGCGGCCAGAAACAAGTGCCGCTGATGGAGCTGGTGCCTGCTGCCTGCCTAGCCGATCTGATGCGAGTCCTGGAAGACTTTAAAGAGCAACTGTAATCCTTGCGTCCTCTACTGGGCGTAGCGCCTGAAGTTCTAAGATACCTCCCAACTCGGGTGTGAATCCGGTGGGGGCAATTGGGTATGCTCTGATCACAGTCGCAGGCTACTTGCCCAGGTGCTGTAGATCTTACGGTTGCCCTTCACTCGTGGATGGTTGCTGATGAGATGAGTTGCATCCTACGGCCAATTGTTGACGATCGCCCCAGGTATTTTCCCATGACCTCTTCTCGCCCACCGAGTCGCATGCCCCCCAAAGTCAGTACGATGCCCCGTCAGCAGACGGAGTCGGCTCACTATCTCAGCATTTACAAACTCACCATTGAGAAAAAGCGACTACGGCTAGAACTCGAAAGTTTAGATAAGCGTCGCGATCGCATCCAAGATCGCCTCGTGAGCTTAGAGCAGGAAATCGCTGCCCTGGATGACCGGGCGCATCAACTCAGTGGCCCCTCTGTGACTCTCAGACCATCCTACTCAGAGCCCAACAGTGTGATTTATCCCCCAGCGGCGAGGCAAGGCCCATCGGGGGCAGACGAGGCATTCAACACCCTCACCTTAGATTATTAGCAGTCGGCAACGCAGTAACAGCCGCAGCAGTCGCCCCTATAAAAAATCGCCGCAGCATTCCCTGAGAATGCTGCGGCGATTGAGTTTTGGTCAAAAGAGGAGCGGGCAGTGAGCACCGCTACCGAAATTACCGCAGTTAGCGATTCATCGCGGCTAGAGCAGGCGTTTCCTGTTTACGCACTTGGACTTGACCGTCCTCGTCCACATCCAGCAGTAAGGCATCCCCGTCTTGCACCGTACCCACCAAAATAGCCTCCGCTAAAGAGTCTTCGACCAGCCGGGCGATCGCTCGGCGCATCGGACGAGCCCCATAGCGCTGGTCGTAACCAGCGCTGATCAGCTGATCTTCGAAGGCTTCGGTCAGGGCGACCGTGATTTGACGCTCAACTAAACGGCGATTCACGCCCTCCAGCATGAGTTCGGCGATTTCCTGAACCTCCGGTTTGGTGAGTTGACGGAAGACGATAATCTCGTCCAACCGGTTGAGCAACTCAGGGCGGAAGTATTGCTTCATCTCTTCCTGCACCAGACTGCGGATGTTGTTGTACCGCGTCGTGGCTTCATCTTCTGCGGCAGCCGTATCAAAGCCCATGCCGCTGCCCCCTTTCTCGATGACCCGAGAGCCGATGTTGGAGGTCATGATGATGAGCGTATTCTTAAAGCTCACCGATCGCCCTTTAGCATCGGTCAGGCGACCATCATCCAAAATTTGCAGCAGAATGTTGAATACATCGGGGTGAGCCTTCTCAATTTCATCCAGCAGGATGACGGAATAAGGTTTGCGGCGTACGGCTTCGGTAAGCTGTCCACCTTCGTCATAGCCGACGAACCCCGGAGGCGAGCCCACCAGCTTCGAAACGGTGTAGCTCTCCATGAATTCAGACATATCTAGGCGAATCATCGCTTCTTCCGAACCGAATAGAGCCGCTGCCAAGGCTTTAGTCAGCTCAGTCTTGCCCACGCCGGTTGGGCCGGAGAAGACGAGGCTGGCAATCGGACGATTGGGACTCGACAACTTGACCCGCGAGCGCCGAATTGCCCGAGCCGAAGCAGTCACCGCTTCGTGCTGACCGATCACCCGTTCATGCAGCACCTCTTCTAAATGCATGAGTTGCATCGCTTCCGACTCGGTCATGCGGGTCACTGGCACCCCGGTCCAAGAGGCGACAATTTCGGCGATGTCATCTTCACCGACGATCGGCTGAGTCATCGGCGGCGCTTCAGCGGCTTCTGGTTGCGGCCCCTGAATTTCTTGCAGCAGTGCTCGCTGACGATTGTGCAGTTCGGTGGCTTGGGTAAATTCTTGAGACCGCACAGCAGTTTCCAGGTCGCGATTGACTTGGCGCAACGCTTGCTTGATTTCAGCGGAAGGATAGCTGATCTGATGACGCAGCTTAATCCGGGAACCCGCTTCGTCGATCAGGTCGATCGCTTTATCCGGCAGGAAGCGATCGCTGATGTAGCGATCGGACAGTTCAGCGGCGGCTTTCAGCGCTTCATCCGAAAGCACCACGTTGTGGAACTGCTCGTACCGACTACGAATGCCCTGCAAAATTTCGATCGTGTCCACCACCGAGGGTGGAGCCACCATAATGGGCTGGAATCGCCGCTCCAGAGCCGCATCCCGCTCGATATGCTTGCGATACTCGTCTAGGGTGGTCGCACCAATGCACTGCAGTTCGCCTCGGGCGAGGGCTGGTTTCAGCATGTTGGCGGCGTCCATGCCCCCTTCGAGCGATCCGGCACCCACCAGGGTATGAATTTCGTCAATCAGGAGAATGATGTTTTCATCGCTCCGCACCTCGTCGATGAGTTGCGTAAGGCGTTCTTCAAAATCCCCGCGAAAGCGAGTGCCCGAGACCAACAGCCCCATGTCGATCGCGTAGACTTTCTTACCCAGCAGCGCTGTGGGCACATCTTGATTGACGATGCGCTGGGCTAGCCCTTCGGCTAGGGCAGTTTTGCCGACGCCCGGCTCACCGACTAGCACCGGATTGTTTTTGGTGCGTCGCCCGAGAATCTGCACCAGGCGCTCAATTTCTTTGGCGCGACCGATGACCGGATCCAGTCGTCCTTCGGCGGCCTTCAGGGTGAGATCGGTGCTGAATTCTTCTAAAACGCTGCTCTTGCGGCGGCGATCGCTGCTCCGACGATTCGGACGAGCCCCGGCTGGAATGGCCGCAGCCTCTCCGAGGTCCTTGATTAAGCGAGTTCTGACTTTGCCAGGCGAAACGCCCAGGTTTTCCATCACTCGGTAAGCGACACTCTCGCGGCTTTGCGTCAAGCTCAGCAACAGGTGTTCTGGCTCGATGTAAGAAGCATCCAACTTACGAGCTTCCTGAAAAGCGCTCTCAAAGACTTGTTTGACTTTGGGCGTAAACGGGACTTCAGAAGGCGGATTGCCGCTGCCACGACCAATGATGGCCTCGACTTCGCTGCGAGCGTCTGCCAAATTAATGCCAAACTCGGTTAAAACAGCCGCTGCCAAGCTGGAGTTTTCGCGCAGCAGACCTAAAAGGAGCTGCTCGGTGCCGACAAAGTTGTGCTGTAATCGGCGAGCCTCCTCTTGGGCCTTCATAATGACGGCGATTGCGGTGTTGGTGAAGTGCTCAAACATAGCCCCATGTTTGTTTGGTGTGCAAGGAAGCAGGGTTCCTATAGTTGGCTGCTCTAGCGTCTAGGTGGCTACCGTCTGTAGAGCCTGCTAAGCCTCTGTAAAGAAACTGTACAAAGAAACTTTACTAAACGGCAGTAGGGAGAGCCGAATACAACTTCGGAAATCTCTTAAAGCCAGTCGGGTCAAGGAGAAATTTACTTGGTGAAACTTCTGCGAATACTCTCTGGCCAGAATCTAAACTGAGAGCTTATTTACATAATTTAACAAATTATGCTGCCAGATCAGTACTTTTTTGAAGAAATAGGGATAAAATCCCTGTCTGAAAATGACTGATTGGCAATTTAAGTTACGAGGTTCAGATGTTCCAACCGACTCACTGGCTAGTGTCACGCTCTCGCAAAGTCCCCGTGGTGGTGCAGTCAAAGGGGGATAAGACGCTAATCTTTACCGAACCGGAATGGGAAAAAACGGGCATCCCGGCGTTTGAGCTGCACGCCAAAATGGGGATGTATTGCAGGGGCGTGCAAGTTCTGGGATATTCCCTGGAACCCATGGCAGCAACGGCGACTATAGTCGAAGTCTAGACAATTCCCCTGCCTATAGCCTCTCTTGTTGGATGGATTTAGGCAGGGGAAAGGGGCTCATCCTGGCAGGGTTTTCAGGACTGCCAGGAGTCGGTCGAGGCTGATATAAGACATGCTAAAAACGGGCGATCGCCGTACCAGCGATCGCCCGTTTTGCACCTAATCCAGTTTGCGCTGTTTAGCCGGTTTAAGCTTGTCCCTGACAGACTTGTAAAACGTGCTGGTCGGTTGCGCTCAGTTCCGAGATGGGATGAAAGCCGGTGGGCACCCACTCTCCGGCGATCGCCTCTGAGGCGGCTACCGCACTTTGGCTCTCTAGGGCCACGGCGAAGGGGTAGGACGTTTGGGCATAACTATCGATCACGGTTAAAGCCAGCTCATTTTGAGTCACGGTGCCATGAAAGCAGTCGAACGATGAGGACGGTTGGTAAAATCCCCCTTTAATTTCACCGGCGGCCACCTCCATCACCATGTAGGTGGTTCCGAGTTGTCCAGCTTCTGGGCTTTCACCAAAGACATAAACGCCATTAGTTACGTTGTCCATGGGTTCATCGGCCATAGAAACACTGGGGGCGATCGCCAGCGAACCGGCCACCAGCCCCACACCGCCAGCGACGATCGCCAGCGATCGCTGACACCAGCGGCGGAGTTGACGTTGGCGGCGATGGGTAACCGAGGTCAGATCAGAGGGCGATGCAGTGGGCATAATTCGAAGAATTTAAGGTGCAGTATTAATATCAATGGCAGTGACAAAAATTCCAGTGACAGTGCCAAATTTCTAAGTTGATCTTCGTCTGATCCCCCGGTGACCGACATCCTGCGCAAGTGTGATCTTGATCGCGTTGCCGAAATGGGTACTGTCTTTTTCCAGAAGTTATGTCTATTCACTTGCTCCGCGATCACCTCTACGCCTTAGATGGTCAGGGGTACAAAGCTTATAAGTCCCTGCGGGGGCGGCATGATTTTCCTGAGTTCACTCTGCACATTGATTATGTGCAAGGCGACCCTTTTGCTGCGCCCAGTCGTTTGCGGGTGGAAATTCCCCAGGAGATCGCCCAATTTCCGGCGCATCTTTACGCCACCACTCCTCGGCGGATCGCCCTAGAGGACTATTTAATTCGCCAGTTCGATCGCCAAACTCGCACCCGGAGTCGCTCAGCCGGTTCTGGTAAAAGTGGCCTGATCGAAATCGTGCCCCCCTCACAGGCGATATTGCCGCGCTCGGCAGCCCAGGTCTCTGACCAGCGGGTGGAATTGCGGTTCGTGGCCGGTTTGCCCGCGTTTGGTCGCCGCATTGCAGGGCGACAGGCCGCGGACCTGCTCTGCGATCAATTGCCTGTCCTGGTGCGGCAATCCCTCTATTGGTCGCAACTCGATGGGGCCGATGTCGAGGCGCATGGTGTCTGTGCCGAAAACGCTGAGGCGTTGCGGGGGCAATTGCGCGATCGCCAACTGGTCGCTTTTGTCGCCGATGGGGCCATGCTGCCCCGGCAGAGTGGGGTGGATGAACGCCCCTTACGGACTGGTGCGGTCCCTTTTCAATCGCCAGATTCTTTACGGGTCACGCTGCTGCTGCCGGATGGTCAAGGCGTTGCGGGCATGGGCCTGCCGGCAGGAGTGACGCTGATTGTCGGGGGCGGTTATCACGGCAAATCGACGTTGCTCAAAGCGATCGAGGCGGGCATTTATAACCACATTCCCGGCGATGGTCGGGAACGGGTGGTGACGGATAGGGCGGCGATGAAAGTGCGGGCTGAAGATGGTCGCAGTGTCGCCGGGGTAAATATTTCGCCGTTTATCAACCATTTGCCCCAGGGGCGATCGACCCAACATTTTTCGACCCAAGCCGCCAGCGGTAGCACCTCGCAAGCCGCCAGCATCATTGAGGCGGTGGAAGCGGGAGCCGCAGCCCTGCTGATTGATGAAGACACCTCGGCGACTAATTTCATGATTCGCGATCGCCGCATGCAGGCGTTGATTGCGAAAGACCGCGAACCCATCACCCCATTTGTCGATAAAGTCCGCCAGCTCCGGGACGACTACGGCATTTCGACGATTTTGGTCATGGGGGGGAGTGGCGATTATTTTGACGTGGCTGATACGGTCATCGCTCTCGATGATTATCGACCGCAGGATGTGACCCAGCAGGCCAAGGCGATCGCTGCTACCTACCAAACCGAGCGCCAGGCCGAAGGCGGCACCACCTTTGGCACATTCTCACCCCGCATCCTTTCTCCTGACAGTATCGATGCCAGCAAGGGTAAACGGGCTGTGAGTCTCAAATCGAGAGCGACCGATGAAATCCGCCTCGGCACTCAGGAAATTGACCTGTCCGCCGTCGAGCAATTGGTGGAAAGTGGGCAAGTCAAGGCGATCGCCGCTGCCCTGGTCTACGCTCAAGATTGTTATGTGGATGGCCAGCGATCGCTGGCGGCGGTGCTGGACGCCGTAGTGGCAGATGTTGAGACCCACGGATTGGACTGTTTGAGCGATCGGCTCACGGGGGAATTTGTCAGCTTTCGCCCCCTCGAACTGGCCGCTGCCCTCAACCGCCTCAGAACGTTGAAGATTTTGCCCGAGCCATAGTCCAGCGGCGGCCCAACTTACCGCTGCCAAAGATCCTGCGCCAGATTAGCCAGGTCTTCTGGTCCTAAAACCTGTTAGAGACTTGAATTAGGGCTCTGATTTGAGCACCAGGCTGTAAATGGCTAGCCGCTTGATCCCCTCATAGAGCGTGGGCTGCCCCTCGGCGGCTTGCCGGACGTCATTGGCACCGACTAAAAACAGCGCCCAAAAGGCGAGCCCGATGACCAATCGGCTACAGATAGCCAGGGGGCAAAGGTAGGAGGGCTTAAACATGGCGGCAATCGTCCTTGAAGATGGGGGCAGGACCGTAGAAATGCTTGGTGGGTCTATGCTACCGATTTCCCGTTTGCGCTGCTATTAAAAAATATAGCGATGTGGCAAAGCTTGTTGACATGAATATCCTTCAGTCAAGGGGAATTACCGCTTAATCGGGTTCGCGCTTGAGTTTGCGGGGGCGGCGGCGATCGCCACCAGCGGCCTGTTCTAAATACCACTGTCGCCAGGCCTGAGAAGTGCGCGAAGCCAGCCATAACAGCAACAGCGCAATCAAGCCCCCCTGCTGCGGGGCATCAAACGCAAAGAGCACCAGGCAAACGCACAAAAAGTCTTCGGCACAGATCAGCCAGACCGAGGGGCGCTTGAGGCGGTATAGCCAACCGACTTGCACCAGGTGAATGACCAGGGCGAGCAGTCCCCCCAGGACACCCAACAAACCCGTAATCCACGATTCCATTTGAAACGTGCGAGCCACGGCAATCCCCGCGATCGCCCCCACCAGCGGACTCAAAAATAGCTCCACGCTGTGGACGACTCGCTGCACCAGGGGCTGCTTGGAGAAAATCAGCTCAGCTAGAGACCACGATACCAATCCGCCAACCACTAATGTGGGCGGCAGGGCCGACAAGATCGGTACCCGGCTCCATAACTCGCCCGACAATAGGCCAATCAACAGTAGCGGCAAGGCAATGCGAAACCCGGCTGCTGCTGAAACTGACAAGACCGCTAAGAGCTCGGTGATGATCACAGAGGGCCTGAACTCGCTATGCTGAAGACTGAGGCTCTTACAACATATGACATTGCTACCTTAAACTTCCAGTGGCATCGTGGCTGTCCATCAAAAACCTATTGTTCGATGGACAGCCAAACCTTGGTAAAGTACTGTCTACAAAAGCAGCCCAGGGACCAATTTTTTTGAAGCTTCATGTCGTTACCGCCTTCAAAGCCGACTCGGCGATCGCCTCGCAACCCTATCCGTACGTTAGCTGCCATCGCTGTGGTTCTTTGGAGCATTCAAATTCTCAACGTGGGTCTCTTTGATAGTCGATTGGTGCTGCAGGGCATCTACCCCCGACAGATTGAGGGGCTACAGGGCATTTTCTGGGCACCCCTGTTGCATGGCAATTTTGGCCATTTGTTGGCTAATACCCTCCCGCTGTTGACCCTGGGAGGGTTAATTATGTTGGGCAAGGCCGAAGATTTCTGGCCTGTTACCATCGTCTCAGGCTTAACCAGCGGGTTCGGAACCTGGCTCATTGGCGCACCCAACTCGGTTCATGTGGGGGCTAGCGGGGTCGTTTTTGGTTACTTTGGCTACTTATTGCTGCGAGGATATTTCGATCGCAGCGTCTTTGCTGTGACTTCATCCGTGTTGGTGATTATTTTTTACGGCAGCTTTTTATGGGGCGTATTGCCCAATCAACCCGGCGTCTCTTGGGAAGGGCATTTATTTGGATTTTTAGGCGGGTGTTTGGCGGCCTGGTTATTATCTAAATCCGCCAGGGGATCGGCGTAACCAGTGGGCGATCGCGGCAAGGATCGGAGGTCGGGGATCGGCGCTACTGCCCCACTGGGAATTCAAATTTTTGACTGATCGGTCCAAGTCAATCAAGCTTCGTTTGCGTCTGACCGCCTCGGTAGGCGCGGCTCAGGCTTGCCGACCCCCTCCGTCATTCTCACCGTTGACCTGACAGCCTTAACTAATCTTCTGCGTCCGCGTCAATGGGCTCAACGATGACGGTGCCGTCGGGATCAAAAGTGATGCGGAACTGGGCCACCCGCTCATCGGAGGCACTATCCGCATCTACTGGCACGAACGTTAGGGCTGGTAACGGGGTGACGTCGACATTTTCCAGGGCGGCATCGTTTTCGTATTTGTAGCCCAAGATATCGCCGGTCTCTGAAACCGCCACGCGGTAAGTAAGCGATTCCTCAAAGGGCAGCTCATCGCCATCGGAGAGGTCTGCGAGGGCGGTTTCAAGCTTGGATTCGAGTTCAGCTTCCAGATCATTGAGGAGGTCATCATCGGCGATCGCGGGGGCTGACGACAACCGCCCCAGGGCAATGCCTGCTGTGACGGGATCGACAATTGCGGCGTCCGCCTCCGCTACTTCATTGTCGGTCGAGGCTTCGGGGTCTGAGTCAGTCGCTTCCGAGGCAACTTCAGCGCTCTGCTCCGTCTCCGGGGCGGCGGCATCTGTTTCATCGGTGGGCGGGTCAGTTGCGGTCGAGGCGTCGCTTTCAGCCAGGTTGTCCGACTCCGTCTCGACGAGCTCAGAGAGGTCTTCGCGATCGCTACGCTGGGGCTCAAACTCGGGCACCGGCACCAGGAATAGCAGTGCTGCGGAAGCCGCCAAGGTCGACAGCCCTACCGCCGCTGGAATGACTCGTTTCGTTACGGGTTCCGCCGGACGCGCATGACGCCGGTTGAGGGGTGACACCTGAAGGGACATGTCTGGCAAGGTAGCGGTGTCTGCTAAGAGTTGGTCAACTGCCTCCATAAGGTCGAAAAGCTGCACCGAATTGAGGTCGACGGTCTTTTGGGTCGCGGCACCGTCAGCATCAGCAATGGTAGCTACGAGTTGGTGACGGTGCTTATCGGTCGGGGTGAGCGTCACTGGTTGCGTTGCTGAGGGGCTCTCTTCGAGGGGATAAGGTACGCCGCTGAGCAGAGATTGGCCGTAGTCGCTCACGGTTTTGACGATCGCATTCAAAAATTCTCTGCCGCCACTGAGGCGATCAGCAGTGCCGGGAAAGGACAATTCAGAATTCAGTACGACGGTCAGGGGCGAGGTGGGATCGCCCTCGTCGCCAGCCAGCAGGCCCTCAATCACCAGGTTGCAGTTCGGCAAAATGTACTGGCGCTGTACCGTCATACGACTTCTCCATCAAACAGGCTGCTCCAAAGGCGTTGCGGACCCTGGGTGCCGGTACAAAATAATAGGCGCGTGAGCATGGCAATTGCCAACTCATCCAGTTTGTCGTCGGTGCTGTAAGCAATCACCCCGGCCCGTTTGGGATTCATGCGGGCGCGAAACAGGCTGCGAAATCGCTGCAAATATTCTGCCAGCCGAAAATGATGCTCGGCGGACAGGTTTTGATCCTGTAGTTGCTGGTATCCCAGCAGTAACTGCCGAATCAGCACGGTCAACCGCTTTGCTAAAAAGCAAATCACGAGGGTCAGGGCTTTGGCCTGGTCGATGGTCAGCGGATCGCGCTGGCTTTGACGACGCAGGGGGTTGGTGCTGCGGATGAGCCACAACTTCACTCGCCCCGGAATGACCGGCTGCAAACCCAGTTGCTCCGACACTTTGAGTAGGGCTTCGGACCCGGCAACATCCAAAGATTCGATCGCCAGGATCAGCAAATCTAGATCCATCCGCACCCGACGCGGACAATCTTGCGACGGGAGGTTGGGGCTGGGGAGCGTTTCTAAAATTGGGGGCGATGAGGACGCCGGAGGACTGTCGACTTGCATATCCTCTCTTGAATAGGTCAGCAACATTAAAATACCCGTTGTCAAGCGAATAATCATGACTACCCGCTTGGCGGGATCATCATCTTAGCGCTGACACACAAGCGCTCAACATACCGCAAAACGGTTTCATTCACCACTATTTTGCAGGGGCGATCGCGAAAACGTTATGGAGCGATCTCCCGGTTGACTGACTTATGACGGCGGTCAAAGTTTCCCAATCGGGCGCTATTCCCCAACTTGAGCCATATCCTGGACAAACCACTCATCCCCTTGCCGCACAAGTTCGTACCGCATGGTGAGCTTCGTATCGTAGGAGAGGGCATCGTTACGCGTCCCCAGTTCAAAAAATTCTGCCACTTCATTAACTTCCGCCTGCACGGTGAGGGCTTCTGCCGACGGATCCTCTGGCTCAACGCTGATCACGTTGACCGAATGTTCAAACGTGTAGTACCAGTTGTCGCGTTGCCCCCCGGTGGCCCGATTGCGCCACTGGGTGAGCGCCGGATCCACTAATACCGTTTCTAACACGGCAGTGTTGTGTTCTGGCCCCATCGCTTGGCGTTTGGCCTCTAACCAGCTCGTGATCGTGCGCTCGGCAATATCCGTAATGCTGATTTCCGCTTCCGGGGGGGGCGTTTCGGGCAGGCTAATGGGCGGAGCTGACAGGCCGATGTCGAGGGCGGGTTGCTGAATTTTTGGCCCTGAGAACATGCCCCCAATCCAAGCCAGGGTGCGCACCGTGACCATGCCTAAGGTGCCCATCGCTAATAGCCCCACGACGATGACCGCCGCCAACCGCCCCCACCGAGGCGATCGCGACGGAGCTGGACTGCTGGTCGGACGGGGCTCTGGCGAAACCACTTGCGCCGACGGTCGATGGCCATTGCGCGTGGGGGGAGCCGATGACGTGGCTTTGGATCCCCGCAATTTGCCCTCGGGCGAGAGGCGCGACACCCGCTCCGCCACCGTTAACTCAGTTCCGGTCTCGTCACTGCGAGCTTCTCTGACACCGGCGGTGACGAGCTGCTCATCTACCAAAGAGGCGCTTGTCGGAAATGCCGTTTCTTGCAGACCCAGGGGGTGGGTGGGTTTGCCGTTGCTGGACGCGGTGGCCGATCGCGGCATGACGGGAGTCGTCCGGGGAGTGGGCAAGGGTTCTGGGGCGGGATACGAGGGGGCCGCCGCCGCCGAAAGGGGGGCCGCTGCCACCGGCATTGTCTCTAAAAAAGATTGCACCTGTGGATCAGCAAAATAGTCTTTGAGGGCCGTCTGCTGATTGGTGAGATCCCGGAAGTGGCTAAACACTTCTTCCCGCAACCAGCGCTCAGCATATAAGCAGAGTCCTGGCAGCAAGTCAGGCGACCCTTGAGAATGTTCGCGAATAAAGGCTAGGGGCTCGTATTCCTGGCTGAGTTCTAACGCATGACCGGCCTCTTCGGCCTGCCCCAACAACAGGGCGCAAACGGCTTGCTCGAGGTGCACGTCTTGGCGGGTACCCACCCGCTGCAACAGGTGTTTGGCCCGACGCACCAGCGCCGGTTGATGGAAGGAAAACCCGCGTGCCAACAGGGCATAGACGGCTAAATAGGTCGCGACGGCGGAGGGGCGACTGGCCTCAGCTTCAAAAATTTCTTGCTGCTCGGCGGCGGTCAAATAGCCCCGCAACTGCTGAATAAACCGTAAAAAATCATCGGTCGATAGCCCCGAGTGGTCGTCGCCCGCCCCATCAATGCCGCCTCGCTCCTGCAGCATGGCCTTTAACAACTTGAAGCCCTGACGGCGCTCAGGCAGTTGATCGAGCGGACGCGCCACTAACTCTAAAACGCGGTAAGGCCTCAGCTTATATAAATCGGACTGTAGCTCGGCCTGAATGGCGGGGAAACTGTTTTCCTGTAGCAACAGGGTGAGGCCAGTATCTAGAGACTCTGCGGCATTTTCATATTGGTTTTGCTGCCACTGCTCGCGCCCCAGTTCGAGACAGGCCAGGGCGAGGGATAACACCACGTCGCCTGTGACCCGGTCAGGATCGCCATAACGGCCATCCGCCAGGGTATCGCTGCCGTTAGCCATAAACGGACGCCCCAGGCGAATGGCCTGCTCATATTCTCCCAACTCTAGGAGAATGAGTAATGCCCCCACAAATTGGTCATCAGCGATTTCAACGGTGGGGGTGTAAGGCTCGGGCGGGGGAATGGGAACGTTATCGGCGGCGAGCGATCGCAACGCCTCTTCCCCCATCTGAGGATTAAAGTCGGCGGGGAGCGCTGCGCCCTCACCGGCTTTAAAGGCCGCCAGGGCACCGGGAGTGTAGGTGCGTGCTAAAAATTGAGCATCATAGGTCTGCCGCTGCTCGGTATCCGACAACAGACGATAAGCTTCATCGATCAAAGACTTGCGAGACTCGATCGCAATTTCCGAATATTCCCGGCGGGGGAGCTGTAGCGTGCGATCGCGATGGGCTTGCTTCAACTGCTCCGCTGTTGCCTGAATCGGCAAACCCAGTATTCGGTAATAATCCAGTGGAATTCGCACTGCCATCTTCTTATATGCCCATTTTCAGCCAATTGTCGGGTTATTTGCTCAGCTAACCCTACGAGATGCCCCTTCCTTTCTTGAGTGAAGACCGGCGGGGGAATAGTTGTCGAGTGGCGATCGTTCCGGATGAAACGTTCCTCATGATATGCCGGTTATTAAGTTCTTAACAGTCCAATGTGAGATTGGGGAAATCTAATTTTCATTTTCTCAGTCATCCGCGGATGTCCAGGGGGGATTGTAGGTATAGAATTGTTGAGCTTGTGAGTCAGGGGTAGCACCACTGACTCAGCCATCATTAAGTGTTGTCTGCCAGCGGCATCGGTGATCGAAGATGCTCAAGAGCGAGACACTTTTGTTTATTGTGTAAAGTTGGAACTGCCGTAAGGATACGTCAAAGCCATGGCCCAGGAACGGACCCTCCCCGTATTTGATGCTGCCGATGCCCTTGTGACCCGAGAAGAAGGGCTCACAATTTATGAAGATATGGTACTCGGTCGGTATTTTGAGGATAAGTGCGCCGAGATGTACTATCGGGGCCGCATGTTTGGCTTTGTGCACCTCTACAACGGTCAAGAGGCGGTGTCTTCTGGGGTGATTAAGTGTTTGCGCCCCGACGACTACGTCTGTAGCACCTATCGCGATCATGTGCATGCCTTGAGTGTCGGGGTGCCCGCTGATAATGTCATGGCGGAACTGTTTGGCAAAGAAACCGGCTGTAGCAAAGGGCGCGGCGGGTCCATGCACCTATTCTCGTCGGAGCACAATCTGTTGGGCGGATTTGCATTCATTGGGGAGGGCATTCCAGTAGCGCTGGGGGCCGCGTTTCAATCGCACTACCGCCGGGTAGCCCTGGGGGAGGCCAGTGCCGACCAGGTCACGGCTTGCTTCTTTGGCGATGGCACTACAAACAACGGCCAGTTTTTTGAATGTTTGAACATGGCGGCGCTGTGGAAGCTACCCATTATCTTTGTGGTGGAAAACAACAAGTGGGCGATCGGCATGGCCCACGAACGGGCCAGTTCCCAAACCGAAATCTTTAAAAAAGCGAGCGTGTTTGGCATGTCCGGCGTCGAGGTAGATGGCATGGATGTCTTGGCAGTCAGAGATGCCGCTAAAACTGCCGTCAGTCGGGCGCGAGCGGGGGAAGGACCGACCTTGATTGAATGTTTGACTTACCGCTTTCGGGGCCATTCGTTGGCGGACCCGGATGAACTGCGCACGAAAGAAGAAAAAGAAGCATGGCTCTCGCGGGATCCGCTTAAGCGGTTCGAGACTTATTTGCTCAAGCAAAATATCGTAGTCGAAGCCGACCTGAAGGCCATTCGCGACAAAATTCAGCAGGTGGTGGATGCTGCCGTGACCTTTGCGGAGCAGAGCCCTGAGCCTGATCCCAGCGAACTGCGACGCTACATCTTCGCAGAGGGTTAATCGTTCTTGAAGGGTAGAGAAGCTGGTCCTTGGCGATCAAGTTCTTTCCTATGCGCTCCGACCACTGACAGATTTTTATTCACTCACTCTGATTTCCAAAAGCACAATCTATGGCAGAAACTCTCTTATTTAACGCCCTGCGGGAAGCGATCGACGAAGAAATGGGCCGGGACGAAACGGTTTTTGTCCTGGGGGAGGATGTGGGAGTCTACGGTGGCTCCTATAAGGTGACCAAAGGACTTTACGAAAAGTACGGCGAGTTTCGCGTGCTGGATACCCCGATCGCGGAGAACAGCTTTACCGGCATGGCGGTGGGCGCAGCGATGACCGGCCTGCGCCCGATCATTGAGGGCATGAACATGGGGTTTTTGCTGCTGGCCTTTAACCAGATTGCCAACAATGCTGGGATGTTGCGCTATACCTCGGGGGGTAATTACAAGATTCCCATGGTGATTCGGGGGCCGGGGGGGGTGGGTCGGCAGTTAGGGGCGGAGCACTCCCAGCGGTTGGAAGCCTATTTTCAGGCGGTGCCGGGGTTGAAAATCGTGGCCTGTTCGACCCCTTACAACGCTAAGGGATTGCTGAAGTCAGCCATTCGGGATAATAACCCGGTGCTGTTTTTCGAGCATGTGCTGCTTTACAACCTGAAAGAAAATTTACCCGACCACGAATATCTTGTGCCTCTGGATAAGGCTGAAGTGGTGCGATCGGGCCAGGATGTTACGATCTTGACCTATTCTCGGATGCGGCACCATGTCGCTCAGGCCGCAAAAAAGCTGGAGCAAAAAGGCTTTGATCCGGAAGTGATTGACCTGATTTCCCTCAAACCCTTGGACTTTGAGACGATCGGGGCTTCGATTAAGAAAACTCACCGGGTCATTGTCGTAGAAGAATGTATGAAGACAGGGGGGATCGGGGCGGAAATTGTGGCCTCGATTAGCGATCGCTTCTTTGACGAATTGGACGCACCCGTGTTGCGCCTATCTTCGCAAGACATTCCCACCCCGTACAACGGTAAACTAGAGAGTCTGACGATCGTTCAACCTCGCCAAATTGAGGAAGCGGTTGAAAAGATGATGGCACTGCAGATTTAAGGACATTATGGGCAGACAACGGTTGCTGCTAGCACTGATTTTAGGCCTGGCGATCGGCGCGATCGTCATCATTAGTACGGTTCCCCTGCGGTTGGGGCTCGACCTCCGGGGGGGCACCCAGTTGACCCTGCAGGTGGAGACGACGGACAAAGTGCCCACCATTACCGAGCAGGATATGGATGCGGTGCAGCGAGTCATCTCCGACCGGGTCAATGAACTGGGCGTTTCAGAAACGTCGGTGCAGCAGTTGGGACAAAACCAGCTCCTGGTGCAGTTGCCGGGGGTGAGCGATCCCGAGCAGGCCCAGCGCGTCTTGGGGGAAACGGCACAACTCGAGTTTCGTCCGCAAAGTCCTAACACTGATCAGCAATTTCAGATCGAGAATCAGATTTTGCAGCAGCACCAGTTGGAGCTGTTAGCCCTGCAAGAAGCGGCGAATACGGGTTCGCAAACGCTGCTAGAGTCGGCGACCGGGGATGACGCCACCCCAGGTGACCTGCAGCAACAGATTGAGTCGGTACAGCAGGCCATTCAGGCAAGCAACCGCGCCATTCGGGATTTGTTTGCGCCGGCGGATTTGACAGGCCAAGCCCTCACCGACGCCTATGCCCGCCCTCGTCAGAGTGGCAATCTGTGGGAAGTGGTGATTCAGTTTGACTCGGCAGGGGCCAACAAATTTGCCGAAATCAGTCGCGATATCGCTGGCACTGGACGCAGCATCGGCATCTTTTTAGACGATCGCCTGGTCAGTGCTCCCAGTGTGGACGTGCAGTACGCCGAGACGGGCATCACGGGCGGGAGTGCGGTGATTTCGGGTAACTTCAACGCCGAATCCGCGAGTGATTTGGCTATTCAACTGCGCGGGGGGGCGCTGCCGCTGCCGGTCGAGGTGGTCGAAACCCGTACCGTCGGTCCTACTCTGGGCCAGGACAGCATCCGCCGCAGTCTCTACGCCGCGATGGTGGGGCTGGGGCTGGTGCTAATTTTTATGGCGGTTTACTACCGTTTACCAGGAATTTTGGCCGATGTGGCTCTGGTTGTTTATGCGCTACTGACGTTGGCTGCTTTCAATATCTTTGGCGTCACCCTCACACTGCCAGGCATTGCTGGTTTCATCCTCAGTATCGGCATGGCGGTGGATGCCAATGTGCTGATCTTTGAGCGCACCCGTGAGGAATTGAGAGGTGGCAAAACCCTCTACCGTTCTGTGGAATCTGGCTTTTATCGGGCGTTTTCGAGCATTCTCGACAGCAATGTCACGACGCTGATTGCCTGTGCGGCGCTGTTTTGGTTTGGGGCGGGATTAGTCAAGGGCTTTGCCCTCACGCTAGCGATCGGGGTGGCCATCAGCCTCTTTACGGCAGTGACCTGTAGCCGTACGCTGCTGCTCTTTTCCCTCAATCTTCCACAGTTTCGTAAACCAGAACTCTTTTGCCCTGGCCTGTCCACTGCACCTTCAAAGTCATGAAGCTAGATATTATTCGACAGCGACCATTTTGGTGGTTAATTTCGGGCCTGGTGATCCTCGCCAGTTTGATTGGCATGATCATTAGCTGGCAGCAGTTGGGTGCGCCGCTGCGACCGGGACTCGACTTTGTGGGCGGGACCCGGATTCAGGTCACGCGGAACTGCTCCCAAGCCGACTGCGCATCTCCGATCGATTCGGGGGATGTGCGATCGCTGCTGGCTGATCAGGGGCTCGAAACTGCGGTGATTCAGGTGACGGGCAGTGAGGGGCAGAGCGTTGCGATTCGTACCCGTAATCTGGATGTGGACGAACAATCCACTTTGCGATCGGCCCTAGACACGGCCATTGGTCCCTTAGATAGCGGCTCGGTGCAGATTGACTCCGTGGGTGCCCTTATTGGGCAACAGCTTTTTGCGTCCGGTCTACTGGCGCTGCTCGTGTCCTTCGCGGGCATTGTGATCTACCTGAGTCTCCGGTTTCAGTTGGACTATGCGTTGCTGGCGATCGTGGCGCTGTTGCACGATGTATTGGTCACCATGGGGGTGTTTGCGTGGTTGGGGCTGTTGCTCAAGGTTGAGGTAGACAGTCTGTTTATCGTGGCACTGTTGACCATTGTGGGCTTTTCGGTCAATGACACCGTGGTGATTTACGATCGCATTCGCGAAAACATCAACTTATACCCCGAACGTCACATTGATGAACTGGTCGACAGTGGGGTGAACCAAACGTTGTCGCGCTCCATCAACACCACTTTGACGACGCTTTTGCCCCTCATCGCGATCGTGCTTTTTGGCGGCGATACGCTCAAATTCTTTGCGCTGGCTCTGATTGCCGGATTTATTGCCGGGGTTTACTCCAGTATTTTTATCGCCAGTACCCTGTTGGCTTGGTGGCGCGTTAGAACGGGTAAAGCGATTGTCGGGCTGCCCGAACCCTCGCAACCCGTGGAAGAAACTCCCTGATGTTCTATCGTGTCTCCCGAAGCAGCCTCACTGGAAACTGAGCAAATGCTCGCCCTGCGGCGGCGGTGGATGCGCCGTTGGTGGTTGACAGTGCTGGTGCTGTGGGCTTCCGTCGGCGTCGTTAGCGTCTGGAGCCTACGGCGGACTTGGGAACAACTCGCTGATTATTTCACCTGGGCGGCATTGCGCTACGGCCTAGCATTTAACCGGCTAGCGGCGATCGGGCTAGGGCTCTGCTTGGGGCTCACGGTGGCCCTCTTGGTCAAAGAAACGCGATTTGTGCTCTTTGGGCTCACGACCACCGAACGTAAGACCTTGCGCGAGGAACTGCAAAAACGGCGGTGATTAGCGACACTGCGATCGCCCGCTGCGGTTCTAATGGGGTGCGTGTCAAGTTTCGCTTGCCTGATGAGTCAGAAAAACGCGGGGTGAGGTCTCGAATTACTAAAGTGATGTTCTACAATAGCTAAGCCTGGAGAGGTGGCAGAGTGGTCGATTGCGTCCGACTTGAAATCGGATGAGCCGAAAGGTTCCCAGGGTTCGAATCCCTGCCTCTCCGTTGTTTTACAATTCGTTGCCCAATGCTAGGGCACGGCAAGCCTGTGTGCGGTGTCTGAAGGAATTGGGGCGCTACGCAGGGATAAAAGTGGATTGGACAGGTTTGGCGGGTAACTACAGGCCGGAGGCGTTTGACCCGAATGAACTGCCCACTGACGAGGTGATCGAGCAAACCTGGGAGCAAATTACCAGTCTGATGGTGCGGTGGGTGTAGGGGGGCAGCGCGACCTACGGCATCCGGCCCCATAAGGTGTATCACCTGGATTGCTCACGGTTGGGCGGTGGCGATGTATTGGTGGTGCTGCGAGGGCAGACGCGGCGCAGGGTGGTTTATCCCTGAAAGGCGGAATGGGTAGAACTCAGATCTTGTACCAGTCTCATATTCCCTATGCGTTGCGCCATGCCTATGCGATTCGGTTGGCAAGGGTGGGCGATCGCGGCCAAGTGGATGAGCCATTCGGTCAGCGTCCACACTCAGACTTACCACGGGGCCATGTCGGAGCGGGAATATCAGGAGGTCTGGGAGCGAGTGGTGAAGGGTGGCCAGTAGCTTCACTCGATTTGGTTCTAGTGACGCAAAAATTTGGTCGTTATGGTTGGGGCGTTTGCGACTAAGGGTGACTGGCTGGTTTAACGGTGAAGCTCAACGGCGGCAGGTAACCTGTAGCTCTCAACCGACCAACTAACACCCGTCCGTTTCAGCGCAGTGTTAGGTGCTGATTAAGTCTTGCAAATTTGAAGTCCAAAGCCCCGGTTGAAGTCGTAGCTTATTTGAATACCTATCTGGATAATCTTTATGCCTTTCAAATTCCTCTGCCCTAGCGTATAGAAATTTCCATTCCATGGTTCGTGAAAATAGGCATGCAGCGACGATATCTATCTCACCTACTCTATAATATCTATTTCTGCGTGTGCCACCATCTTCGTCAGTAGAATTGCGGGTTCTTTGAAAGTCAATTGTTATAGGAAAGTCATTAAACTGAGCGACGAATTCATCATCTGACAGAATTCCTAATTGAGGACAAGGAACTTTCGAAGCACTATATTCATACTTCACAAAACTAGACTCTCTATATTTCTGAGGTAGTTGCTTAAAAAAACTTTTGAGTTCTGACGAAGAGAGCATCTCGATACCTTCATGAGCCATATGAATTTCCTTCATGAAGTTGTCAATAAAAAGGCTAGAAATGTATCCCTTTTCTGCTAGGTATTCTATATAGCTTACTTTCGTACCCTGATTTTTCTGAGTTTTGATAGCCTCGACATTTTTGCATTCGATAGTATAGGTGTTGTTGCCAACCTGCAAGTAGAAATCTTTTTCTGAGTCACCAGCAGATCTACGATAGCTATTTATCCCTCCTGCTTGACACAAGCCGTCTAAAACTTTGTCCAAATGCTTTTCAGCGACTGCACCCCGTACAGCCATATAAGCTCTTGGATTATTTTGTAAAACCTCTGCTAACTCTTGAGGTGTTAAACCTGTAGCCTGGTAAAGATCAAAACTTGTCACGATATTACTTCCAATGCCTCACGAATCCTTGTGATAAATCAGTAGCTCATCTATTGAACAATCAAGGTGCTTGCAAAGAGTATCTATGATTGCAAGCGTGGTGTTGTAATTAGGGCGCGAACCAATGGCTTCAAGAGTTGCTTTAGCAATACCAGACATATCGGCAAGTTGCTGATATGTAAGCTTCTTGCCGTGCTTCTGACCGTATGCGGCCATGACTTCTCTCAACTTCACCTCGATCACTTGTATTCTCAGTACAATTTTGCTATTGTTATACTCATTCAGATTCTTAATCGCCCCCTTTTACTTGCAAAATCTCTATTATAAAAGGCTTAGTAGAAAGTTATGCTCAAAACAGTTAGCCTTTACACTGGTGCTGGAGGCTTAGACTTAGGTCTTGAAGCTGCTGGGTTTGAAACAGCCATAGCTATAGAATCTGATAAGTGGGCGTATGCAACGCTTCGACACAATCGCCCACAGTGGAATCCTACTCATGTCGATATTCATGATATAAGCAGCGATGAGATTAGAGAACTGTGTAAATTGGATGATCAAGAGCCAGCCCTTCTTGTTGGTGGTCCTCCATGTCAGCCTTTTTCAAAATCTGCTTACTGGTCTCAGGGTGATACAAAAAGGTTAAATGATTCTAGGGCAGACACTTTAAGTGCCTATCTTAGAGTATTGAACGACTTAAGACCAAAAGCTTTTTTGATGGAAAATGTTTTTGGTATCACTTATCGAGGAAAGGATGAAGCAATACACCTGCTGAAAAGAATCATAAATAAAATTAATGAAGAGCAAGGTACTCAATATACTTTTAGTCTAGGTGTTATAAATGCTGCAGACTTTGGTGTTCCCCAGATAAGGGAAAGAGTATTTATTATTGGTTCTCGCGAGGGTAAAACGTTTGATTTCCCTTTCCCAACCCATAGAAATCCTGAAGATGAAGCTAATCTCTTTCTACAAAAACCTTGGATGACAGCATGGGATGCCATTGGCGATTTAGATAGTTTAATCCACGACGATCTTCCTGTTACCGGAAAGTGGGCCAGGCTTCTGCCAAGTATCCCGGAAGGTAAGAACTATCTGCATCACACTAATCGTGGCGATGGCTTACCCTTATTTGGTTGGAGAACTAGATATTGGAGCTTCTTACTGAAGCTCGCAAAGAACAAGCCATCTTGGACAATACAAGCACAACCTGGCAGCGCTATTGGTCCGTTTCATTGGAAAAATCGTCGACTTTCTAAACGTGAGCTTTGCAGACTTCAAACGTTTCCTGATAATTATGAAATCCTAGGTGGTAGGACTGAAGTACAACGCCAGATTGGTAATGCTGTTCCATGTCTAATCGGTGAAGTATTAGGTAGAGAAATTAGAAAACAGTTTTTCGGAGAAGGACTGAGTTCCCCTCTAAAGTTTTTGATGGAACGTAATCTAAAACCCCACTGCGAAGAGACTGTACATTCTGTTAGTGAAGAGTTTATATGTTTGTTAGGAAATCACAAGGATCATCCAGGTACCGGGAAAGGTCCTAAAGCGATTGCTAGAACCGGCACCTAACAACTTATTAGAGGGAATCTTTCCGCATAACATGATGGGTTCTTGAAGTCATCAGAATGCCTATTACATAAGGGTTCCGATGACATTTAAACCCATCTTTTTGGGGGTGATTATGTGGAATGATACCACCCCTTCACAGGGGTATCCCTTTTGAGTACTTGTCCCACAGTGGTGTCCACTCTCTCGGCAAAGCAAGGGTTTATCAGAACTGGGTGAAAGGTACATCAGGCGTTTCAAGCCATAACTCTGAGGCGAAGTAGTTCAAAAGTAGGCAACAGGCTTTTTTGAACCTTATCGACCAATGAAGCCTACTCTAATCCCTCCCATTGCTCCGGTGGCATGGCTAGAACGGCTTCCCAGCGCTGCCAGTTGATTTGTAGATTCCCCGTGGGGGGCACAAACCGATAGTGTGTCCCCGATTGCAGGGTGCAGCGGCGATCTCTTGCCCTGGCGGTTTCGGCCCGGTCCACCAGTTGCTTGATCT
>Ga0081526_100328_pt1 | contig 23712 bp, 15 predicted proteins | sample HotLakmasection2_FD_70991 | JGI IMG/M metagenome (GOLD analysis project Ga0081526, IMG submission 70991) | Hypersaline microbial mat communities from Hot Lake, Washington, USA - Section #2 (SPADES assembly) (version 2) | ecosystem: Environmental > Aquatic > Non-marine Saline and Alkaline >... | reverse complement strand
TGAGCCATATTGGAGAACGTATTGGAGCGGTAAAGATTAATCGCGAAGTTACGGGCGACCGCGAAGATCTGCAGTAGCTGGTGCATACGGATGCGCGAAGCATCTTCTCCCTGGGTCATATCGCGGACGTGGTGCACCTTATTTTCGCCCCCCCAATAGCCCCGAATGCGCTGAGCGAAGGATGCCGCCGATGCCAAAAACGACGCAATATAGTAGCGAGTCTCGGTTTCGAAGCGGAGTTGTCCGCCCTTCTTGAATTGGCGCTCACTCTCGACGCGAATCACTGTCTTCAGCCCTGGCCACGGCTTGATGTCATTGAGAGTGGTGCAGATACTGACCCCGCGCTTTTCAAGTCGCCCATGGCCTTGACTCAGGTCGATGTAGCTTGCCTCGGCGACAAAATTAGTCTGGACACTTTTATGCAAGTTGCCGTGATTACCCTTGAGGGCACCCCAGTCCTGGTTTTCGGTGTCAATGATGAGCTGACAGGTTTTTTGGGGTGCTAATCGCATCGAAGGCAATGACGACCCCCTGGAGCGCGAGTTGTTCGATGAACGCGGGTAACGCTTTGATCTCATTGGTTTTGCGGTCTACCTGGTAGGGTTCCAGAATCAGACCCCGTTCCACTAGATAAGCCCTGACCAGCATAATCGCAGGGTGAGGAGGAGAGTCAGGATTGTCGGTTTCCAGTTGATATGACCCGCGTAGGAGTTTGCCATTGACCGCTAAGGTTTCGCCGGGCAACGGCTCAATGCCCAAGAATCGAGCTAAGGCCGCTGAATAGTCCGCATAATCCAGCGTGAGGAGCACACGGCGAATGGTGCTGCAGGAGGGGAGGCGTTGCTTGGGTGGCTTGAAGAGGGCAATCAACTCACTACGGTAGCTTTTAAGCCAATCACCTATGGCCAGAAACCCTCGGTTACCGGCGGTCACGGCTAGGGTAAAGAGCGCTAGGCATAGGGCCAGGTGATGCCGCTGGCCAGCGGCCCGGCGGACATCGGGTAGGTCAATGAAGGCTTCGAGGATCTCGATGCGCTCTACAGCAGACTCAGACGGTGAGTCGATCACAGCAGCGGGGGCGGTTGGGGGCAGACGCATAAACGCTAGAACCGTTGGAACTAGCCCAAAACTCTAGCACCTTTAGGCTTCCTTGAGAATGAAATAGCCCTGCTTCTTTACCAGAACTCCCTGAGTGGACCTGCGGAAACTACGGATTGGGAGAAAACCATTCAATCGGATATTTTTACGGATGTCAGTGAAGCTGCTCTTGTGTGAAATTTCTTTAAAGAAAACCGTCGGGTTGTGAAGCCGACATCTCGCAATTACACCGAGTTGGGAAATTTTCTGGTTTAAGAGAATTTCATGATGACGCGCCCGGTTTTTCTATGCTCTGATGGTGCATGTCTACCGGATTCGAGGTGACTTCAGCAGCGGAAAAGACAAGATTCACTCAAAACGGTCTACAGGTTCGCGATCAATCTACAGGAATTTCAGGATTGACTCGTTTAGAGCGATTGACTCCTGAAAAATTAGCCCTCTAGTCCTTTAACAGTATTTGCCCTTTCTCGATAAGTCTTTTCCTCCCTGATTTTGCCTGTTTATAAACTGAAAACACCTTCAGGGAAAACCCATGAAAATCATTTTCTCCGCCGCGATCGCGGCTACTTTAGGCTGTCTAAGTGCCCTGCCGGTTGAGGCTGCAGCTTTGAGCGCCCTCAATACGGAGACCGTAAAATTTACGTCTAACACTCCCGAATCGGAGTTGATAGACCGTAATACGGCCAAAATCTCCTTTGGCAACACCACGATTTACATCGGCACTAATCAGGTTTCTGCGAATAATCAGGATCCGATTGTGACTAGTTTTACGAACGGGATCCGCGACTGGACCCAAAGTTATGACAGTACTCCCGTTGATGGGCGGGGCGTCGGTCTACTGTGGGATGAAGGTACCGAAAGTCTTTATGGAGTCTTTACCGCTGACGGAGGTTCCTCAGGTTTTGGAGCTGCCACTCAGGGCGGTTGGCTACAAGGCTATGGACAAGGCGGTGGTCCCGTGGCCAGCGTTTTGCTGAAGCTCAATCCCGAAAGCGGCGCTGTTGAAGCAGGGACGTATATACGCGCAACACTCAGCAGTGGGCGCACTAACACCGTCAGACCGACAGGTTTGGATTTTGTCAATGGCGAGGTGGTTTTCTTGGGCGACTCCTTCTTCGTGCCGCTAGACAAAAATGGCGTCCCTTTTGAGAATCGGGATGAAACGTTGGGCAGTCCCTTTGATTACCGGGTCGTGTTGACTGCTGACCTCTCGCAGGCCACGAGCGCCGAAGCCATTGGTTGGAATGGCGTCACCGCTTTCAGCCCCTTAACGACTGGCGGTGAAACGGCGGGTGCAGGCGACAGTGCGGGCAGCGCTGGCGGCAATGCGGGGGCAGGCGGCGCGACGGGTAGCGCTGGCGGTAACGTCGATGCAACGCAAGACCCGGAAGAAGATAACGATCCTTCTACAGGCGATAACGGGACGCCGAATGAAGACGCGAATAATGGGGGCGTGATTGCAGACGACGTGAATGGTGGAGAAGAGGCTGCGTCGGTACCCGAACCTGGCATTATGATCGGGCTGTGGACGGTGTTGACGGTTGGCTTATGGCAGCGATCGCGCTCAACGGCCTCCAAGTCTGCTTAAAAAGTCGCGTCCTAAGATCGGGCAGTACATTGACTGTGATCAGCCGTTCAATGCCCGCCCGCTCTGTTGATCGCCCATAGTCGGCAGCACAAGCCCGCACCGCCTGTTCAATAGCGCTTGCGGGCTTTCCAGATACTGCCGTAACGTAATCGGCATGGTGCTTCGGTACAGTATTATTAAAACCCCAATTTCTCAGCTAGCTAACGTACGAGAGTTGGCTTATCCCAGCAGTAGAAACCGGGTTTCTGTAACGGGGTTCTAGGGTTTGGCAGCGATCGCCCTTTTTTGCCCGCACGCTTACCCTGGAAAAGAGTTGATCAACCCACCCTAACGCCTATAGATTGATCAATCGCCAACGTTGTCCACAGGAGAACGCGGTCTCAAGCCGTTTGCATCAAAGGGGATACGCCTTCGTTGGCCTCCACTGTTTGCCAAAAGTCGACAATCTCAGCAGCCGTGTCAGTAGGATGGGTGGCATAGAAAAAGTGCCGACCGCTGGGACACAGCCACAGGCGATCGCCCGACTTAAGCCACGGATGCCAGCTATGCAACTGCACCGGGTCAACAATGGGATCTGCTTGCCCCCCGCAGACTAGCAGCGGCACCGGCACCCCGCCCGGAAACAAACTAAACTGCCTCAGCGGCGAATGCAGTGACAGCGACTCAGTCAAATCTTTTTCCAGTAATTCCAGCAGTCCTTTGAGACTATGCTGGCGCTGGCGACCAAACAGGTCATAAACCATCTGCGTCAACAAGCGGGTGCGGCTACAAGGTAACAAGTTCAGCTGTGTATAGTAGTGAGCCTTCCAATCGACCGCCGGATTAACCCCCACCCCCAGCAGTGTCAACGACTTGACGCGATGGGGAAAGCGGCGCGCATAGAGCAGCCCCACCAAGCCACCAGTACTGTGGCCGACAAGGTGCAGCGGGCGATCGCGTCCTTTGAGATAGTCGTGCAGCAGCGTGATCGCCACATCAAGGGAACTTGCTTCATCCGGGGTTTGTGAATAGCCCCAGTGCGCCACTGTGTAATCATCACCGTGGAGCGGCCTGAGCAACTGATTTTCTAGGCGGCGAAAGCCGGGATTAACGCTGAGCCACAGCGCCTTTGGAGTCTCAGTGGGAAAATTGTTAGGGGTCATAAAGCCTCTTAAAGCAGCAATCAAAAAGCGTCAGGCTATAGCCAATCAGCGATCGACCGTAGCCTTGGGTCAACATCCGCTAAGTCATACAGCATGACTTCAGAGTTGCATCCGAGCGATGGCGGCATTGGCTCGGCAATGGTTTCGCTATGGCCTGTTTGAGTGCCGGAATACAACATTATTTTGCTCATTTTCAATCAATCCTCGGCATGTTGCGGTCTAAAGGAGGAGCGGTAGACGATCGCCGAGACTGCCTGTCTGGGCTTAATGACGGCATCTTTTGTCGACAAGACGGACAAAACCCATACACTCCATCCGGAGCGGCGTGCCGCAATAGGACATCAGCACAACAGAGACACTGCCTTGTCATTCGACTCGTATTTCAGAAACGATGAGGAAAGGGGGCACTGGCTTTTTCAGGTAGTCAGGTTGGATGGATGCCCCCCAAAACTTGTGGCTCAGCCGGTGGGCAAAATCACGCGGAGCGCTCGTCAAACCAGCGCATCCAGGCTGACTGACTCGCGCCGCCCCCGGCCTCAAAGGCGATCGCCAACAGCCACGCGATCGCCTCCTGCTCAATAGCCATAAATGTTGTCCACATTGCAATTAACCTTTCAGCGATGAACTCAAACAGGCACTTATTGACTCTACTTCTCAATAAGCTTCCAGCACTATAGATCAGAATTGTTCTCAATAGTGAAATATATATTTTTGTGTCGGCAAGGTCGATTGCCAGCCGCGATGGCGCTGCGATGATCTTGATCTGAATGCGATAGAGACGGAGGCCCTTGATGCCGGACTGACTGGGGCGTGGTACCCGCTGAGAAAACGTCGGCACCCATCAGCGCTGGATCGCTGAATCGCCTGATCGCCCAGGGGCTAAGGGCGGTCGGCTCATGTAATGCTAATGGCAACTGGTTTCATTAGGTAGAATGTGGGCGATCGCCCAGCCCCCACGGCAGCGCAGATCTGGAACCCATCCGGCTAAGGAATGAGGATCAAATAACATCCAAATGGTTAGGGCAGGCATCTTGCCTGCCTGGGGACAGCCGAGACGGCTATCCCAACTGATTCAATTCTCATTCCTAAGGCGCAACATTCTGTCCTGGGGAAGCTAACCCCAGAATTCACCTGGCGCATACCGGTGTCAGCCCAGTCGCCCACCCCTAAACGCAAACTTTTGACGCGGCTTACTTCACGCTGACAAACCGCTCTTGAGCCACCGTGCGTAGGGCGTGCAGATCTTCCCGACGGCTGATGGAAAGCGGCACCGTTGATTTCACTTCGTGGATGATCAGTTCCGTATTCACGGGTTGCTTTTCATAAATCGCCCGATAGAGAGACGTAATGATCACCTGCTCGATTTCGGCCCCGCTAAAGCCATCCGTTGCCCGCACCAACTCCGCCAGTTCAAACCGGCGAGGATCTTGCCGTCGGCGGATCAGGTGAATTTGTAAAATGGCCGCCCGCTCCGTTTCGTCAGGCAGATCCACAAAGAAAATCTCGTCAAAGCGCCCCTTGCGCAATAGCTCTGGCGGAATGCGGGAAAGGTCGTTGGCCGTGGCGACCACAAAGACGTCCCCGGCTTTTTCCTGTAGCCAGGTGAGAAAGTAGCCAAACAGGCGGCGACTCAACCCGCCATCGGCGTCACTGTCAGACTGCCCCATACTTTTTTCAATTTCGTCAATCCACAAGATGGCGGGCGACATCGTTTCCGCCAGGGTGACCGCGCGACGAAAATTTTTCTCCGATTCGCCAATGAATTTGTCGTAAAGCCGTCCTGCATCCAGCTTGAGCAGCGGCATTTGCCACTCACGGGCGATGGTTTTTGCCGCTAGGGATTTGCCGCACCCCTGAATGCCCACAATGAGAATGCCGCGAGGGGCAGGCAGGTTAAAGGCTTTGGCCTGGGCACTGAAGCCGACTCGGGCGCGTTTGAGCCACTGTTTCAGGCCGTCAAAGCCGCCGAGTTGAGCCGGATTCATCTCGGGGGGAATGTAGTCTAGCAAGCCCTCTTCGTGCAGCACTTGCACTTTGCGCTGCAATACCCGTTTCACATCTTCTTCGGTGAGCTTGCCATCGTCCAAAGCGGCAAAGGCGATTACCTTGCGGGCTTGCTGTAGCGTCATGCCGCGCATGGCCTGCACCAGGTCGTTGATGCCCTCGGGCTTGATTTCGACACTGATGCGGCCCTTGAGCGATCGCACCACCTCGGAAATGGCCTGATACAGCTCGTCCGGCTCCGGTAACTTGAGGTCAAAGTACACCACATCTTGAGAAATGTCGGGCGGTAGCGTAATGCTGTGGCCGGTAATCACCAGGGTCGAGCGATTTTGCGAAAATTGCTGAATCACCTCTCGCAGTTGGCGTCTCACCACTTCGTCTGCCAGATGTGGCCCCAGATCTTTCATCCAGTAAATGGCCTGAAATTGCAGTTCCTCAATGTGCTTCAAGGCATCTACCGGCTCCGTGGTGTCTTCCAAAGGGGGCGGCTTTTGGGTGCCGGGCGGGGCGTATTCGTTAGTCCAGCGGTTGTGACAGTTGCCCTGCGATCGCGTGAGGCCCTGCGCCACACTCCATTCAAACACCGCCATTTGTAACTCGTTGATGGCGGTGTTGATCAGCGTCCGCACGCGCTCTTCCTCTACCGTTTCAATCACAATGGCGGAATGAAACGACATCACCAGGGTTTGAAATAGACTAACGCTGTTGGCAAAGGTCATAAATTGTGGGTTCAGAATACAGCTGAGAGATGAGGGGTTGGGGTTGGCAGCGCCGCGTCAGGAGTGGGGACTTTGTTGGCGAGCGGGTTCCTTAGATACAGCATTCCCGGACGCCGCAGCGGAGCAACTGGGCGCAACATTTGAGAAGGGGTGGAAAAGGGTGAACTGGGTGAGTTTACCGGCGGGGGATAAACGTGGATGAGCGACTAGCCCGGTAGCCCCCCCAGAAAAATACTGGACTACCGGGAGCGGGGGGCGGCCTAGACGGGAAGCCCCTCAATGGCCGTGATCGTTACCACCAGGTCGTTATAGTCAAAGTCGGAGGCATCTTCGAACTGCCAGACGTTGCCGTTGCGCCGGATGCGATCGCTGCCCAAGACCTCATCGTCGAGGGTCACTAAGTCAGCCGGGTTGCCATTCACCAGCAACGCTGGGGCGTAGTAGGTGCCGCCGGTGAGGGCGATCGTCTGCTGACCGATCACCGTGTTTTCGCCCGACAACACCGGCGTTGCTAGCCAGGTTTGCCGCACCGCATCCTCATAGCCCGCCGCTCCGGGCAAGATGCCGTTAACGGCTCCAAACGCATCCGTTTCATAAAACTGCAGCAAATTATCAAAGGCCGCTTCGCGCGCGATCGTTACATTGATCGCCAACTCGCCATCCACCCCCGTCAGATCGAGCACCTCCGTCGGGAACGACGGTTGCGGATTGGTTTCCTCAGTCGGCAAAGGTTGCTCTATCCCAGGCTGAGGTTGCTCAGGTTTAACGGGCGCGAGGGGGTCGGCTGTCGTCTCCAACTCATCCTGCGTAAAATCGGGCAAAATGTCTTCGGCAGAGTCGAGATTAGCGTTCCCCGTAAAGGTTAACGATGGCTGGTATTTGGTGATGTTGCCAGCAATGTCAGCGGTGATGATGCCCTCATGACCGGCGCGATTGAAAAACGGCACCAACCCATTTAATAAATTAGGCAAACCAAAATTGTTGTAGAAATCATCAATATGGGTAGGCACCCCAAAGTCATCGCCTTCTAAGGTGAAATAGTTGGCGGCCAGGGCCGAATTAAATACCGGAATTACGGCCCCATGTTTTTCGACTGGCCCAGCAAAATCGGGCAAATTAACTAAGAACGAATCGTGGGCCGTCTTGGCGAAATCATTGTCGCCCGCGATGCCGCCAAACGGATTGAATTCTTCCATGACCACTAATGCCAAAGAATCTTGGGCCACGGTGTTGAAATCTTTGACGGTTTGCTTGGAGCCAGGCAGGATGGAATTGAGCAAACTTTCGCCCCGACCATCAATGTCATAGTTTTTGGCAAAAGCGGCGGGATCTAAAGCGACTAATTGCTTAATTGGGTCGTTGATAGCCCCATATAGGCGACCCACCTCGGCAGCGACTAAGGACCCTAAACTGTGGCCGATAACGGTGAGTTCGCTACCCGTAACATCAAATAAGGACTGTAACTGATCCGTAATGGTTTCGGCGACATGAGCGATCGCTTTAGCCGTGTTGTTAGGCAGAAACTGGAAATTAGGTAAATCCAACTGTGCTGTGAAGTCGAGTACATCACCGGGTAAATCAGCCAATTCTGACCAGTCTAAACCGAGGACGTGCTTGTCTGGATATTTGGTTTCAATGGTGGTGTATAAAGCTTCAAAGGTTTGATAATTCGATCTCCAGCCATGAATTAAAACAACGACATCACCATCGAATTGAGTGGTGGCAGAGTCGATATTTACGCCATCGGCATCGACTAACTTGGGGGGCGCAAACTGGCTGAGTAAGGCATCGAATCCGGTGGTATCGAAAATGGGGTCAACAATATTATCTTCAACTACATCGATGGCATCTTCAACGAAGTCTTTGACGGGATCAATGACGTTATCCCCAATGGTATCCACGGCATCTTCAACGAAATCTTTAGTCTGATCTACGGTGTCTTCAACGAAGTCTTTAGTTGTGTCGATTACGTCTTCGACCAGATCTTTGGTGTTATCTACTGTGTCTTCGACAAAATCTTTGACGGGGTCGACGACTTTATCCTCGACAAAGTCTTTGACACCGTCAAAAACCTTTCCAATGCCACCGAAAATACTCATGAATGCTCTCCTGATTATGGGGCTGATGGGACTGAGGTATCTGGCGGATGCCTCACAATTCCGGAACCAATAGAGAAAACAATTCCTTTGAGAAAAAATCCGATCGCGAATGAGTGTTTGTCATCAACCGGCGTGGGTAGCGATGTCACGACGGTATTGTGATCACGCTCATATATTCTTCGCGATCGCAACCGTAATCACCCTGAGCGTGACCTAAAGATAGCTTGAATGCTTTTGCGGTACACCCGTAATTCTGAGGAGAGGGTTAACTTTGTGCGATCGCCCCAGATTCAGGAGCGGGATGTTGCCCATTGCCATTGTTAGACGACTCCAGGCGGTAGGTTTGGCGGGGAGCGCCAATGTCGATGCCGTTGGCTGCCAAGGCTTGCCGCACCCGCAGGCGAAACTCACGCCCCACCGCCCACTGTTGCGAGGGGGCCGTTTGAATCCAGATGGTGATGGTCATGCCCAGATGGGAGACGCTGTCGATGCCGAGCACATCAGGCGGAGCCAGCATTTTGGGCTGCCATTCCGATTCGTGGTAAAAACGCTGGGAGAGTTCTTTAAGCACCGTTAACGCTTTAGTCGGATCGGTTTGGTAGGCCACATCAATGCTGAAATTGACCCGCGACCAGCTCCGAGTCAGGTTTTTGACCTGATTGATGTTGCTGTTGGGAATGGTCACCAGTTCCCCGTCGGCACTGCGTAATTGGGTGACGCGCAAGTTAAGCCCTTCTACCAAACCGGCAGCATTCCCCAGATCAACCACGTCGCCGATCGCATACTGATCTTCCGCCAAAATCAAAAACCCATTCACCAAATCTTTGACCAAGTTTTGGGAACCAAAGGAAATCGCTAGACCAAAGATCCCCCCAATCGCTAGCACTGACCCCGTTGGTAGACCGATTATCTGCAATACCAAGAGCGCCCCCACACTGACAATCAAGATCGTTACCAACCCTTTAGCGGCCCCGGCGATCGTGGAAATGCGCAGTTGTCGTCGCTGGACATCGCCAAAGGTGAGCACGTCGCTAAAATCAAACCCTTCGCGCTCAGTGGTGAAGCGATCGATCAGTCGCCGCATCAGGCGAATGAGCAATCCGGCGACAAACCACACCCCCAATAGCTGAATGGGTTTGCCCACCACTCCATCGCTGTACTGCCCTAAATAAGGCAATTGCTTAGACAGCCAATAAATCCCGAGGTACCACATCAACACCACCAACCAAAACAACAGCCATTGCAGCAAACTAAGAAAGTTCAATCGGCGATCGAGACTCAAGACTTCGTCCAAGCCCTGCAAAAAGTAATCGCGTTGCTGCGCAACTTGAACTTGGGGCGGAGTCTCGGTAGCCCCCTGCTGAGGATCGTTCGGAAGGTCTGTCTTGGGCGGTTCACTGAGGTTTCTTTTCCGTTCGTTCAGCCGCCACTGATAGTGTTGAATCCAGTATTTGGCCGCCATTACCAAGACGGTGAGTATGATTAAGCCCAATAACACCATGGTCGCCCGAACGGCATTGCTCCCTATTTGTTCGGGCGAAAGTTGCTGGATCCCCGTGCGCACTTCCGCTGACAAAATTTCACTCCAGCGATCGCCCAATAGACGAATCGGCACGCCCTGATAGTCGGCGTCGCTCTGAGTCACCGTCACTAGTACCAACGGTTGGGGATAGTTTTCATCTCTCGTGATGATGACATTGACGTCATTGAGTTTGGCGAGGCCAACCGATAACGTCTCCAGATCCATCGGCGGCTGTCGCCGTTCAAAAGTTGCCCGCCGGATGCGCGCATTCACCTCTTCGGCTCGCCGCTCAGCGGCAGTGGGGGGAATGTTGTTAGCGGTACTGCGGTTATATACCGTCGGAGAAGCCACCTCAAACAGCTCATTGCCCGTAATGGGGGAAAGGACTGGAGCGACTTCAATGCTGCCCAGGCGCGTTACCTCCGACGGCAAATTTGACCCATCTGATGGCCCTAACGTTTCCGGTAGCGAAAATTGGGCATCGCTCTCCAGGGCCGTCATTAGCACTAACCCCCAGCTCAGTATCAGCACCCCCGCCAGGCGCATGAATCGCTGAGGCCATCGAGGCAGCAGGCTGACAGGTCTTGAATATTTCATGAACGCAAGCTCAATCGCTTCAGAGTTGATAAATGATGTTGGGGATCCCGTAGATGCTGGCTAATGCCCCGGCTATTTTACAAAAATCTGGTGGCAGGGTGGATGGGTCGGGAGGGGGAGTAAGTAGGGTAGGGGGGACAAATGGAGTAGGGGGCGAGGGCGGCAAATTATTACGGGACTTTACCAAACTGCCTCAATTTGCCGGGAGTGATGGTGCAGAGCCGCGTCAGTGCAGTAAAACTGAACGTGAATAGGCTGCAGGAGACCCAACCCATGAAAGTATGGAAACAGCTGAGCATCTACACCAGTGAGGGTAGTCGGTCGGGAACGCGGGCGCTGCACACGGCGGTGATTGCAACGGCTCTGGAGCAGGGGCTTTATAGCGCGATCGCAGTGAAGGCGATGGAAGGGTTTGGCCCTCAAATGGCGATTCCCACGGCGAACAAATTGGCCCTCGATTCCGACTTGCCCATTGAAGTGAGGATCATTGACGAACCCGATCGCATCAATGCCTTTCTGGCGGATCAAAAAGATGTGTTGGGCACCTGTGTTGTGGTGCTCCAAGATGTCGAGGTTTTCTGGGCTCCTCAGTCATAAAATTGTGCGGCTGTGGTGTCTGGGCGGGACCGTCCGGGGGCGATCGCCCTGTCGGCCCGACGACTTTGCCAGCTGGATACAAACACTGATCGCAAAGCAGTGCTCGACCAGTCACAACACGGTATGGTTGCTTTATCTTGTGAGACTGGTGATAGGGGGCAAGCGGAACGCTGCGATCGCCCCCATTGGTAAAGGAACCTTCCATGCTCGACCGCTTTTGGGAAGTCATTGGCTACGTCCTCGCCCTCAATACCGAAGCTTTTCGGATTGCGGCGGGCTTGCCTCAGGGGGAGCAGATCGCCCTCTTCATCGTGTTGCTGGCAGGACTATCGCTCGGCATTGGGCAAAGTGTCATCCTGTTTTTTAATCAGGTGCAGCCGTTGCGGTTCTGCATCAGCTTGCTCATCAATGCCCTACTCTACGTCGGGGGCTTTTTGGCGCTGGTGGGGGCGACGCGGCTCATTACCCTGATGCCAGGGTCGACAACTGTGCCTTTTAGCACGTTGGTCACGGTTTTAGGCATTGCCTATGCCCCGCTGCTGTTTAGCTTTTTTGGGGCGTTGCCCTATCTCGGCGTCCCGATTTTAAATGTGCTCTCCGTTTGGCACCTGCTGGCGATGGTCGTCGGGTTTGGGGCCGTGGCTAACCTGGGCATTTTTACCGCCTTTGGCTATGTGGGGTTTGGCTGGGTATTGCTGCAAATCATTGAGCGCACTATCGGTCGGCCCGTGGTGGAGCTAGCTCGGCGGCTGGCCAATACCGCTGCGGGGGTGGATCTGAAACGCGATCGCCGCGACCTGATCGAGCAGTTCCAAACCCGGTTTGACTCCCCCACCAGCGGCCTCAGCACCGAAGTGACGACCCGGTTAGACACCATCAAACAAGAGTGGCAAGCGAGCCCCCCGGTAAATTTCTCTGGGAGTGCGGGCACCCCCGCCCTGGCGACGGCGGGGTTGGGCGAAGCCATCACCACCGCAACAGCGCAACCCACCGTCACTAAAGGGGCTGAGCGCAGTTATGGGCCAGTCTTTAAAACCCTCGTAGGCTTGCTGCTGATGGGGGGGCTGACGCTGGTCGTACTGGCTTTTTTGCGCCCGATCCGGGGCTGGTGGTTTGGGTGGTTTGCCAACCTGCCGACCTTGGCCCAACTCGTGTTGAACCTCCTCTGGGTAGGCATCATCGCCATGGTGGTGGCAGGACTGATCGCCCCATTAGAAACCTTAGGCTGGTGGGCCGGTTGGTACGACGACGAAGTCAACACCCTGGAGCCAACGGACGCTCTGGCGGCCCCTGGAAAAAATCACTCGGAAATCCAACGGTACGTGGTGTACCTCGATGGTATTGGCATCTCCAGTTTCAAATATTTGCCCGATGTCGAAGAATTTTTGGATACCCTCGCGCCGCAACTACCGGAGGGGATGGTGCTGGTGCGGGGCATCATTCCCTACTCGGTGATGAATAAGCCGCTGGATGAAGACCGGACGCTGTCGTTTTTTTGGCGCTATGCGGACAAGCTGCGATTTGCGAATCCGGCCAGTTTGCTAGGGCTGATCGTCAACCTGCGCAATGTGCTGATGGTAGGGGTGTCAGCCGATCAGCGCTATGGTCCGCTCCATAACCGAGGCATCGCCCAAATTGTCTTTAACGGCTTGTTGAGACATGGGTATCAGGTAGACAGTGGCACACCAGTGACCCTGATGGGCTATAGCGGTGGCAGCCAGATGGCCTGCGCCAGCGCCCCATTTCTGAAACGGGCGATCGCTGCGCCGATTGATGTGATCTCCTTAGGGGGGGTGTGCAGCGCCAACAATGACCTCCTCAAGCTGGAGCACCTGCATCATCTGGTGGGCGATAAGGACACCGTCGAGCCGATTGGCCCCATCATGTTTCCTGGTCGGTGGAAAGTGTTTCTGCTCTCCTTTTGGAACCGGGCCAAGCGGCTGGGTAAAATCACGATCCTGTCGATGGGGCCGGTGGGCCATAACGTGCCGGGCGGCATTCTGGATCCCAACATCATTCTGGCGGACGGGCGCAGTTCTTTACAGCAAACCATCGACACCATTAACGCCATCCTGACGGGGGAACTGCTCAGCGACCAAGCCCTAGCCCCCGCTAAGCCCAGTAACTACAGCCTGTATCGCGAATCCCCCTTGTGCCGGGTGGGGTACTTCCCGATTGCGCAGTCGCTTGATCCGGCGCTGTTTCACCCCGTGGGGCCGTGGGTGGGCCGACTGATTTTGCCGCCAAAGGAAGCGCGATCGCGGATCCGGGGGGCACTCATCGAGCTGCACCATGCGCCGCCGGAGTCCGCCCATCTGGTGGGCCAAACCCTGCCCCTGCGGTGGAGCCTCGAACAACCCGAAGTGCAGCGCCTGGTCAAAGCCGTCACACGGGATGTCCACTTCAGCGCCGACGCGGAATACAACAGCAAGTTTGGCGGCATTGTGCTGCCCGATCGCATCAACCACTGGCGACAGGTCAATCCCCTCGAATCGCTCGCAGCGGGACATCCGGTCGATGACATCACAGTAATGATGGGGGCGATCGACGTGCGTACCGATACCAACGGCGACCCGGCCCTCTATACCCACTACCAACCGGTAGAAGTGACCGGGCGCTACTATGCGCTGGTGCAGTTCATCGCCGCCGCTGGCCCGGAGCATTACCGGGTGCGCCATTTCAACCGCACAACGCGCCAGTTTGACGGTCCTGAGGCGGTTTTCAGTACGCCCGCAGTCCTCATGGCCAAAGACTATGGCAGCTATCCCTCCACCCTCCAGCAAATCGAACAGTCGCCCTGCAACGAACAGGGCTGGTATGTGTATGGTACGCAGGATGCAGCGGGAGAATTTGTCGTCCAGGGATTGATGCCGCGATCGCTGATGCGGTTGCAGCCCGATCGCGTCATTTTTGGCCCCAAGCAGACCTATCGCCACATTCGCAAGGAAACCTGGGCCGGTATTGTGGCGCAAAAGGGCCAGATTTCCTCAGTGCTGGGCACCCCGCGAGACAACGGTGCGCCGGCGGCGATCCAAGCGGCGGTGGCGGACTGGCAGGTGGGCGATCGCGCCCTGGTGCTGCATACCTACGGCGGCATTGGTGGGAAGCACAAGGAACCTGCTGCCGCAACCCCCATTTTCTTTGGGCACTTTGCCTTTGGCGTTGCCGAAGTGATGCGCGATCCGCTCGCCGAGGAGTTGCGGTTCGACATTCGCTACTACCAGGTTTACACCCAAAATACCGATGGGCTGGTGGCGGGCACCCTGCATTGGTCACGTTATCTGGGCCATCGGCAGCTCGGCTGGCTGGGCAATCGCCCCACCTGCGACATTTTGCTCAAGCTGCCCTGCTTTACCGATGATTACAACTTCCGGGGCGATCGCCGTTCTCCCTTGCGCCGCATGGAGGCGTTTCTCATGGCGATGACTGCTCGCTACCGCATCGGCGACGGCACCGGGGCCACCTATGTCGGCCCCGCCAACAATTGCTCTCAAGATTCTAACCAGGCGTTGTTTGCCGCCATTCAACAGATGGAAAAAACGGTCAACGAAAATGCGGCACAATTGCAGGAATGGAGTCAGGAAGATCCGGCGCAGGCTGCCCAATTTGCCGAACTGCTGCGCTTTGGCAGAGATCTGAAGCAAACCCTGCAACCCTTTGGCAAACCGCGCGCCGATTGGGAAACGAACGAATTTAACCTGGGCAGCACCCTCGAAGACAAACCGATCGAAAACCTGCTGACCGGCATCAGCAGTTGGCGCACCCTCTTGCCGCGCAAAGCCAGTGACACCGTCGCCCGCAAGTTTTTGGAATATGGGGCCGCCGCCTGGATTTTACGGACCAACCAGGTTGGGGGCTATGACCCCGACATCGAACCCATCGCGCCGATGACGTTGTAGTCAGGTCGACTGTCAGCAGGGATGGAAACGAGGTTGCTGTACCGGCTTCTGCTGGCTTCTGGCGGCTCAGAGCAGCGGCTCAGGCAGACCAGGGGGGCAGACATTTGGAAATTCATGGGGGGGATGGCCGAGTGGCGACATGGGCGATCGCCTTCCACGAGCGCAGCACTTCTGCCACTGACCAAGCCTGGGCAAATGCCCCACGCGGGGTAAAAGGGGCGTCCCCGTCAAAGATTTCGCTGAGGGTGCCGATGCAGCCGTCCCGCAGGTGATCGGCAAAGGGATCGAGCAAGGTGCGGGCCAGGGCGGGATTTTGGTAAACGCGCAGATGAGCCTGGATAAAGGGTCCGATGAGCCAACTCCAGACGGTGCCCTGGTGATAGCAACCGTCCCGCTCCAGGCGATCGCCGCCATAGTGGCCGCAATAATCGGGGTGAGCAGGCGAGAGCGATCGCAAACCGTAAGAGGTGAGCAGGTGCTGGGCGACAGTCTCGACCACGGCTCGCTGCTGGGGCGGCGTGAGCAGAGCGGGACCGGCAGCATCCAGCGTCGGCAGGGCGACGGCAAAAATTTGATTGGGTCGCAGCGCGGCGTCAGCCCCCATAGGTGTATCGAGCACATCTTGACAGTAACCCAGAGAGTCTGACCAAAATCGCTGAAAGCCCTGACGGGTCTGGGCGGCCAGCTCTCGATAGGGGGCTGTCGAAACGCCTAGCTGGTCAGCAAACTGCGCCATGATCAGCAGGGCGTTATACCAGAGGGCGTTGATTTCCACCGCTTTGCCGGTGCGGGGCGTCACCACCCAATCCCCCGCTTTGGCATCCATCCAGGTCAGTTGCCACTGACCATCCCCCGCGTAGAGCAGGCCATCCTCATCGAGGTGAATGCTGTAGCGCGTGCCCCGCTGATGCCAGTGGATGATGTCAGCCAGCACCGGGAACAGCGCTTTGAGCAGCGGGGCGTCATGGCTCACCGCGTAGTATTGCCGAATGGCTTCGAAATACCAGAGGGTGGCATCGACGGTGTTGTAAGCGGGGCGATCGCCCGCTTCGGGAAAAACATTGGGCAACATGCCCTGATCCACATAGTGGGCAAAAGTCTGGAGCATGGGGCGAGCGAGTTCGGGGCGGCCCGTGGCGATCGCCAACCCCGGCAACGCAATCATCGTGTCTCGCCCCCAATCCCCAAACCAGGGATAGCCCGCAATCACTGTTTTGCCGCTCACTTCCCGGGCCGTCGAGCGCGCAACCACAAACTGATCCGCCGCCAGTACCAGTTGTTCCAGCCAGGCTGGGGCCGATGACGTGGCCCGATGAGAAGCCTGCCAGCGATCGCGCAAATGCTGTTCGTGGCGCTGCTGCCGGGCGATCGCCCCCGCGATCGGCACCCGTTCTGGCCACTCCGTCGTGGCGACCAGCGTGACCTGCTCACCCTCGCTGAGTTTGATCTCAAAGGTGCCGCCATGCAGATGATCATCGTGGGGATCAAGGCCGCGATATCGTTCCACCGCGAGGTCATAACCCCAATACCACTCGTGCTGAGGCGTGCAGGTGCCGCGATCGCTGATCACGTAAAACGGCGTTGTCTCCGCCCCCGCCGTCACCTGTATCCCCGCCTGAACGGGAACCGCTCCCCCCTCACCCAGAGAAAGGTTCCGTGACTCGATCGGCTCAATGTGCATCATCCAGTCGCGTCCGCTAGTGCTGTGGTGGTGTTTGCGGTGGTTGACCAGCGCCTTGAGCGAGAGATGAACGGGCGCACTGGCCCGCTTGAGGTCGTAGCGAATATAGGTCGTGTTTGAGCCCTGCTCCATCCACACGCGCTTGGTCAGCAATCCGTCTCGCAAGGCGTAGTACCAGGTGGGAATGGTGCCCTCCAGGGCAAACCGTTCGAGGTGCAAATAACCGTGGGGCGTGACGCAGCCATCGGCCCAGCGATCGCAATACAACCGATAGGTTTGCCCACCGTACACCACGGTTTCATCCACTTTGGCGAGCAGTAAGGTGCGGTCGAGGGGCGGTTTGAGGGCTGCATTTAGCAGGCCGTGGTAATGGCGGGTCAAAGTGCCCGCGATCGTGCCGCAGGCATAGCCGCCGATGCCGTTGGTCACCAGCCATTCCCGGCGCTCAGCGAGAGCGAGTTGACCACAGATGTCGCGTCCAAATTGAATCACCATAGGACCCTAAAAACCGTTGAGCGATCGCCCTGTCAACAGTGCTTGATCTTAGGCAGTCCGATTGTGGTACCAGGCGGGCGACTCGACTCCTGCCATGCCTATCCGACGAGGAATCTGAATCCGAAAATGGGTGCCCTGCCCGACCTGGCTACTCACTATAATCAAGCCTTCCATCATGCTCACCAGCGAGTGGGTGATCGCCAGCCCTAACCCCGTGCCTGAATATTTGCGCTGCACTGATTGGTCACATTGGCGAAAGGGCTCAAAGATCTTATGCAATTGCTCATTGGGAATGCCCACTCCCGTATCACGCACGATCAGTTCGATGCTGTTTTTTGCTAGCGCATTCACTTCAATCGAGACATAGCCCTGGTGGGTAAATTTGATGCCATTAGCGAGCAAATTGATCAAGATTTGCTTGAGCCTTTGGCGATCGTTATACACGATCTTTTCATCCAGATTGATGGTCGCAAAGAGATGTAGCCCCTTTTTCTCTGCCAACAACGACAGCTCAGCCAATGTCTCTTTAATCAGAACTTCTAAATCGAAATCGTAGGGAATCAGCTCTAGGCGATTGGCTTCCAAGGTTGACATATCCAAAATGTCGTTGACTAAATTGAGTAAATTTTCACCGTTGGAATAAATGCAGTTCGCCATCTTGAGCTGATAGTCATTGAGCGAGCCTTTGGTTTGACTTTTCAAAACTTGAGAAAAACCCATGATCGAGTTCAGCGGCGTTCTCAACTCGTGACTCATCGTGGCTAAAAACTCTGACTTGTGCTGGTTCGCTTCCAATAACTGCAAATTCTGCTGCTCAATTTGTCGGCGCTGGTCTGCCAACTCTTGATTTTGTTTCTTGAGTAAAATATTTGTTTGTCGGAGCTGAGCTTGTGCTGCCCGTACCCGTTGTTCTGCCCGGTAAGCATTCATCGCATGGCGAATTAAACTACTTAAGCTTTCAGGAGAGAGGCGAGATTTTGCCAGATAATCCGTGGCCCCGGCCTTCATTAACTCTACCGCCGTGTGTTCATCGCCTTGCCCCGTGAGCACGATGATGGGTAAATTTTCGCCCTCGTAGCGCAATTGCTTAATGAAGGCTAACCCATCAGTATCGGGCAGCCGAAAATCCAAAAAGACACAATCAAAACATTCTTCAGACAAGAGACTTTTAGCGCTCGCGGCGGTATTACTTTCCACCACCGTTGCCGACAAAGAGGTTTTCGCCAGTAATCGCCGAATCGCCATGCGATCGACCGCATCGTCGTCGATGACTAATATGTGTAAAGGCTTATTCATCCCTTTTTGGAAAACCAGCGGTGTTTGATGAGAAATCATCATAATTAAGGCATTTCGCAAAGTGTCCAGTATCGATTGAGGGCTGCCATGACTTCCGCAAAGCTCGAAAACGTAACGGGCTTCAAAATATATCCGGCAACATTCAATTTGTAAGCTTCGATGCGGTCCTGGTCTTCATCTGAAGTGGTCAGCACGACAACGGGTGTCGGGGCCAAAGCCGCATCTTTGCGAAGCTCTTGTAAAAATTCAATCCCGTTCATCTTGGGCATATTGATATCAAGGAGGATAATGCGGCGGGTGTCGGGGACGTTATCGCCATCGGCATTTTGGCCGCGCAGCATGGCTAACCCTTCTAAACCGTTGCCAGCCACAAAGAGAGGATTGGTAATCCGATTTCGCTGGAAGGCACGTTTGACGTTCATGACATCGACCTCGTCATCCTCTACCAGCAAAATATTGACTACTCTTTCCTCCACTGCACTCCCCCTTAAGGCTTCAATTCACCAAACTGTTTTTTGAAATTGCCGTCATACCTGAACTTTATTTTACTGACCTAGTATTCTTTTGCCGTCATTCCTTAGTCAGAGGGTGTCATTGATCACGCCCTGTGAAGAGTTGCACTTTCCGTAAATACCGATAAACACGGCAGTCATCGTGCCCAGGTAAAGCGAAAGGTCGTGCCTTCACCTGGGGTTGATTCCAGGGTGATGGTGCCGCCCTCCGATTCGACGATTTTTTTGACGATCGCCAGACCAATGCCGGTGCTTTCCAGTTCGTCACGGGCTTTTAAGGTCTGAAAGATGGAGAACACTTTTTGGTGGTACTGCGCTTCGATGCCGGGGCCATCGTCTTTGACCGCGAACTCAATGTAGGTATCGTGGTCGATCGCGGTGATTGCAATCTTGCCGTCGTCTCGATCGTGATGCTTGATGGCGTTGCTGATGAGGTTCGAAAAGACCTGGTTGAGGGCAGAACGATGGGTTTTTAGGTGGGGCACCGACTCTGGGAGGGCGATCGCGAAACCCGCAGGCGGCGAGAGCAGGTCAATAATTTCGGTCAGCATCTCCCGCACGTCGACCAAGCCGACCTGTCTTTCGCGCCGCCCCACCCGCGAATATTCCAGCAGGCCGTTGATCAGGGCTTCCATCCGATGCACGCGATTGCGCAGCAGGGTAAGTTGGTGGCGGTTTTCTTCGGGGAGGTCGGTGCCGAGGTCTTCTTCGATCCATTCGGAGAGGTTGGCGATCGCCCGTAGCGGCGCTTTGAGGTCGTGGGAGGCGACATAGGCAAACTGATCCAGCTCCGCGTTGCGACTTTTGAGCACCGCATTGGTCACCGCCAATAAGCTGTTCACTTGCTCTAGCTCATCCGCCCGCTTCCGCAATTCGGCGGTGGCTTGCTTGAGCCGACGAATGTCTTCGATCACCGCAATGAGGGCGACGATATTGCCCTGCTCATCGGTTTCGGGCGACATCGTCACCATGGTCCAGAGGGAGGTGCCGTCTTTGTGGAGATACCGCTGCTCAAAGCGGTAAGCTGCGATCTGTCCCGCCACTAATTGCTGATATTGGCTGTCGCTTTGATCGGGATGGGCCGGATCGACAAATTGCTGCGAGGGTTGCCCAATCAGCTCTTCGGCGTCATATCCCAGCAGCGAGCAAAGGGTGCCGTTGACCTGTAGCCAGTGCCCCTGGGGCGAGAGTCGGGCCATGCCGACGGCGGCTTGCTCAAAAACTACTCGAAATCGGGCCTCGCTGGCTGCCAGGTCTAGCGTCGCCTGCTTGGTCTCCGTGGTTTCTTGGATAACGCCGATCATGCGGCAAGGGCGGCCATCGGTGTAGATAAACCGTCCCTGCACTAAGACCCAATGCACACTCCGGTCAGGCCAGAGAATGCGGTACTCTTCTGCAAAAATCTCTTGGTGGGTTTGGGCCTGGGCGATCGCGGCTTTGACCCGCTCGCGATCGCCGGGGTGAATGCGCTCCATCCAGCGATCGTAGCTGGCCTCCACCGTGCCCGGCTCAAACCCTAAAATACTCTCGGCTTTGGGCGACCAGTACTGGGTTTGATGTGCCAAATCCCAATCCCAGGTGCCCATTTGCGCGGCGCTCAGGGCGATGTTTAAGCGTTCAGCGGTGTCTTGCTGATTTTCTAAGGCGGCTTCTAGTTCGGCGCGAGTGGCCTGATCTCGGGACATGATCTACGATTTTCCTGTTGAGACTGGCGGCGGCAGAGCACTAAGACCCGCAACCGGACCCTGTACCTCGGGGTAAGGTATTCGCTGAGACGAGTCAACTGTTTTGAAGGCTAGGCGAAGGCCTCCCCAACTGTGGACAGTGCCGCGATCGCCGCTCCACCGTCAAGTCTGGGGACTATCGATTGCTGCACCCATTGGTTAGCCCCCCCGTTGCCCTACCCATAACCCCTGAAGCTTGATCTTTTCGTCGCCGCGCTTCCACTAATCAGACAGTCATGGAGGAATCTCTCCACACAGTAGTTGACAGCCTCCTGCCCAGACCTAGACCAGAGATGGATTTTGCGCTCCCATAGCTTCTACCCATTGGGGTATGCACATTCCCCCCGTTTCATGGATAGTGAGTGCCATTACGGGTCGACGCGAATCGAGTCACAGGCCGTCGTCGACCTTTGTATTAAGGAATTCCAACATGTCAGCTATCCGAATTGTTTTGATCGAAGACCATAATCTGACGCGCATGGGGCTGAAAACGGCATTTAATCAGCAGCCTGGTTTTGAGTTGGTCGGCGAAGCCTCCAGTGGTCAAGCGGGACTGTCGCTACTTTTATCCCACCGACCGGATATTGCGGTGGTCGATATCGGCTTGCCCGACATTGACGGCATTGAGGTCGTGCGTCGCTTTCGTGAACAATTGCAACAAGAAACTGAAGGGGAGATTCCCACTAAGATTTTGATGTTGACCATGCACGATAGCGAAGAAGCGGTGATGGCTGCCTTTGCGGCGGGGGCGGATGCTTACTGTATGAAGCAGACCGAGTTGCCCGAGTTGATAAATGCCGTGCGCGAAACGTCTCAGGGGAATGCCTGGATTGATCCGGCGATCGCCAGTATCATCTTGCAGCAGATGCGCCAACAGCCGGTGGCGGCAGGCAGCGTCGACTCGACGGTGGCGATCCAGGGGCTCAAGCCGGAAGATACTCAGGTGCTGGAGAGTTATCCCCTTACGGGTCGCGAACTTGAGATCCTGGAACTCATTGTCAGCGGTTGCAGCAATGCCGAAATTGCTGAGCAGTCATACATCACCGTCGGCACTGTCAAAACCCACGTCCGCAATATCCTCAATAAGCTGGGGGTGGACGATCGCACCAAGGCTGCCGTGCGCGCCCTTCGCGCCGGACTGGTGCAGTAAGCCAGCGGCATGGGGAATTCCAAATGCGGGATGCAGAAAGTCTGTCATCAGGGCCGGATGTCCGCTGAAGGTGCCTGACAACCGCGTGCGCTGAAAACATTAAACATTGGAGGTTCTGTTGTTGCCGATGGTGGCTGCCGGGAATGCCAGCGATCGCTTAACCGGGCTCCCTGGGGCGAACCATCTGCGCCGGACGGACCTGCTGGTCAAATTCTGCGCCGGTGAGGAAACCGAGTTGCAGACAGGCGGCCCGCAAGGTCAGGTTTTCGGCGTAGGCCGTTTTGGCCACTTGGGCGGCTTGGTCGTAGCCGATCACCGGATTCAGCGCCGTCACCAACATGAGAGAATTTTCCAAAAACTGTTGGATTTGCTCGCGATTGGGCACTAGCCCCACGACCAGATAATCGGTGAAGGTGCGGCAGGCGTCGGTGAGCAGCCGGATGGAATGTAGCAGATTGTGCATCATCAACGGCTTGAAGACATTTAGCTCAAAGTTGCCCTGGCTGGCGGCAAAGGCGATCGCCGCATCATTCCCCATCACCTGCACACACACCATCGTCATCGCCTCGCACTGGGTCGGATTCACCTTCCCCGGCATGATAGAAGAACCGGGTTCATTGGCGGGTAGTTGCAGTTCCCCCAGACCACATCGCGGCCCCGACCCCAGCCAGCGCAGGTCGTTGGCAATTTTCATCAGCGCCGCTGCCAGGGTTTTGAGGGTGCCGCTAGTGGCCGCGATCGCGTCATGGGCCGCCAGCGCCGCAAACTTGTTGGGCGCAGTCACAAAAGGCAGTTGGGTCGATCGCGCAATTTCGGCGGCCACCGTTTCCGCAAAATCCGGGTGGGTATTCAACCCCGTGCCGACGGCAGTGCCCCCCAGCGCTAGCTCATACAGTTCCGGCAGGCTCGCTTCAAGCCGCTGTAGCCCCTTGTCCAACTGCGTGACGTAACCCGAAAATTCCTGGCCCAAGGTCAGCGGTACCGCATCCATCAGGTGGGTGCGGCCAATTTTGATAATGTCGTCAAACGCCACTGCCTTGTCGGCTAGCGCCTGGCGCAACCGCTGCACTGACGGCAACAGGTCATGCACGATGCGCTCTACCGCCGCGATGTGCATCGCCGTGGGAAAGGTATCGTTCGACGACTGCCCGCAGTTCACATGGTCGTTGGGGTGAATGGGATCTTTGCTGCCCAATTTGCCCCCCGCTAGCTCAATGGCGCGGTTGGCAATCACTTCATTGGCATTCATATTCGTCTGGGTGCCGCTGCCCGTCTGCCACACCCGCAGCGGAAAGTGATCATCCAGCTCGCCCGTAATCACCTCATCCGCCGCCTGCACAATCAGCTCCGCCTCTGCCGCCGCCAGCTTACCCAACTTGCGATTGGTCACCGCCGCCGCCCGTTTCAGCACGCCAAACGCCCGAATCAACTCCCGTGGCATCCCGTCATCGCCAATGTCGAAATGGTGCAGCGATCGCTGGGTCTGCGCCCCCCAATAGCGATCGCTCGGTACCGCGATCGGCCCCATACTGTCAGTTTCAATCCGCGTGTTCATTCGCTGGTTGGGGTGGAATCATGATTTCTGACAA
>Ga0081526_100325_pt1 | contig 23825 bp, 19 predicted proteins | sample HotLakmasection2_FD_70991 | JGI IMG/M metagenome (GOLD analysis project Ga0081526, IMG submission 70991) | Hypersaline microbial mat communities from Hot Lake, Washington, USA - Section #2 (SPADES assembly) (version 2) | ecosystem: Environmental > Aquatic > Non-marine Saline and Alkaline >... | reverse complement strand
CTTTACGATTGAGTCCTGTCATTGCCCGTAACAGACGGTCATCCCGGAAAATGCGTTCTAAGTTCAGCATGGGTAAAGCAGCAACCAACTGCTGATGATTATCCCTTATTTCCCAACAGGTCTCATATACACAGGTAGGTGCCGGGGGCAGTACCTCAGCCAATGGTTCCCCCGCAAATAAATTGCGGGCTAATTTTCAAAGTCCGTTAAAACGGACTGGGTGCTCGTTGGGGGCTGCTTCAACCCATTTCAATGGGTTTTCCTGTATTAGCCCGCAATTTATTTGCGGGCGGATGTAAACGGAGAACAGCTAGACAACTGGCGATCGCAAGAAACTTGTATACAAAGTAGCTCGCTGGGAGATGAACTTTAAACCTGTCTTTCCTACACAGCAACATGCTCGCCATTTTTCTAAAACCCTTGATTTTGCGTGCGCCTCGCGCACGCAAAATCAAGGGTTTTAGAAAAATGGCGAAGGTATTGACACAGGTTTTCGCACCCTTAAAACTGCCTCGTCCAATCCTGAAACCAGCGCTCCACCACTACCTTCGTTTGGGTGAAGAATTCGACGGCATGGCGTCCCTGACCGTGTAAATCGCCGAAAAAGCTCTCTTTCCAGCCGCTAAAGGGGAAAAACGCCATCGGTGCCGCCACGCCAATGTTGATGCCGATGTTTCCGGCTTCGGCTTCGTAGCGAAACTTGCGGGCTGCCGCGCCGCTGCTGGTGAATAGACACGCCATATTGCCCCAATGCCCACTGTTGACGAGGGCGATCGCCTCCTCAATGGTTTCCACATGGAGCATCCCCAGTACGGGTCCGAAGATTTCCGTCTGGGCGATGCGGCTGTCGGGGCGCACGTCCTGCAACAGGGTGGGGCGCACAAAGCTACCCTGCTCATAGCCGCTGATCGTTGGCTGCCGCCCATCAATCAGCACTTTTGCCCCTTCCTCCAGACCTTGATTGATCAGTCCTTCGATGCGTTCGCGGCTGGCATGGTTGATCACGGGTCCCATCTGCACGCCCGATTCCAGCCCAAAGCCGACGACGCGGGACTTGGCTCCTTCGGCGATCGCCTCTGTAAATGGCTGCTTCGCCTGCCCCACCGTCACCATCAGGGATGCCGCCAAGCAGCGCTGCCCGGCACAGCCAAAGGCGCTGTCCAGGGTAATCTTCGTGGTCATCTCCACATCGGCATCGGGCAGGATGATGATCGGGTTCTTTGCCCCGCCCTGGCACTGCACCCGCTTCCCATGTGCCGCCGCTTGCTGGTACACATACTTCGCCACCGGACTCGATCCCACAAAGCTGATGGCACGAATGGCAGGATGTTCGAGAATCGCATCCACCGCTTCTTTGCCGCCATTGACCAGATTCATGACCCCTGCCGGAAGCCCCGTCTGCTCAATCAGGCGCATCACTTTTTGCAGGGTCAGGGGCACTTTTTCCGAGGGCTTCAGGATGTAGGTGTTGCCGCAGGCGATCGCATAGGGGAAAAACCAGAAGGGGATCATTCCAGGAAAGTTGAAGGGGGCGATCGCCGCTGCTACGCCCAACGGCTGGCGAATCATCATCTCGTCAATGCCCCGTGCTACGTCTTCCAGCACATCCCCCTGCATCAGCATGGGAATCCCGCAGGCAACCTCCACATTCTCGATCGCCCGCTGCAACTCACCCCGCGACTCGGCGATGGTCTTGCCGCACTCCAGGGTGATGGTTTGCGCCAGATCCTCCAAATTCTCATCCAGCAAGCGCTTCAGGTGGAAGAGGTACTGCACCCGGTCATTGGGCGGAACCCGCCGCCAGGTCAGAAACGCCGCCGCCGCCGCCTGCGCCGCCTGCTCCACCTCGCTGGCAGGGGAAAGGGGCACCTGCGCCAACACTTCCTGGGTCGCCGGATTCACCACATCCAGCCACTCCGCCGCTGCCGAGTCCTGCCACTTGCCGTTGATGTAATTCTGAAGCCGTTCCGCCATTAGACACCCCGTCGCGATTTTGGATTCTAGATTGTGGATTTTGGATTGCTGCTCCTTCGTGCCCCCGTGGTTCCGTAGTTCAAGCCCGAAACCCTGAGCCAGAGCACTTCATTCCGTATGATAAGGGGAAAAAGAAATCCTACGGCATCCCCAGAACTGGTGAATACTGTCAGCGGATTGGTGGGGTATGTAACCTCAAATGAGTTTGCATGGAAAGAGTGAGCGATCGCCGAGGCTTGAGGCACCCGGTCCCTCTGTTACCCTTTCCATTGTTGCAGTATTTTCGCTAGGGACCGGGTGCCTGATGCTAGGGAAAGATCAGCTCCCAGCTCAAAAGATTGATTCAGCAAGTCTCACGAAAAAAATTATAAGAGTCGGATTTTTTCTAGAAGTTGCTCAAAAGTTTGCTCAAAGTTGTCCTTTGATAAATCTTCTGGCATCCATCGAGGCCAAATATCATGTCCATGTGAATTTTGTCCAAAGAGGCAGAAAAATTGCTTGCCTACTCTTGGATCGTTTTTATCAAAGCCAGCTCTTGGTTCACTTTTCTTGAAGCCATGCCAATTACAAGTGGTCATAACCAAGAGAAATTTCTTTGCATCTGGAAAAATTTTATGCAGTTCCTTCTCTCGTTTTTCAAACTGGCTTAACCATGAAAATCTCTGATAACCAAGCTGAGTTTTACATTCAATAATGCCTACGCAGCTGTTTTCTCTCCATAAACTTATATCAGGACGAGCAGCCCCTCTTGTAGGGCTTAACGCTTTTTCCGATGATATTTCTAAAGCTAACCCTTCAACTTCAACAAAAAGTTTTAGGGCAAATATGATAGTTTCTACAAAGAAATCAGAACCTGACTGTGCTTTTTTCTTGCCTAAGAAGTTATTAGCTTTCTCTTGAGCTTGATAATAAGCTCTAATTCGGTTGGCTATTAGCCGTGAATAGTCCAGGTTGTCAAGAGAAAGGTCTTCAGACTTCAGCTTTTCATAGGATTTCTGAAGTGCAGGAGAATAATCATCTAAAAGATCAGCAAACTCATCTTCAAACCTGAAAATCATAGTAAAAAAACTCAAAGTAACTGAAATGATTGCCAACCGTAAGCATTTCGAGGGCTACCTGAATACTGTCGAGAGCTTGGTCATTGTTTAAGAGTTACGGTTTTTTCATGGTTTGCGTCACATTCAATAGAAAAGTTTTTGAATTTAAGGGATTAGGCGATCGCTAACCTTTTCCATCGACGCTCTATAAATCCGGACTGTCGCTTGGAGTATCAACCTCTATTTCTATTGGTTGTTCCATTGGTTGCCCATAAATCATCTGAGCAAATTTTCCGGGTTGTGGCGCAGGCACCAGGCTTTCGGATGACTCTTCCGCTAAATCTTCTTCGATCGCATCCTCAACACTGCCTTGCTGTTGCTCGATGATTTGCTCGGCGAAGTAGTCGATGCGGGCGGGATAGCCGAGTTCTTGCGCCAGGGCGAGGGCTTGCCGGAAGTGGATGATGGAGCGATCGGTGTCGCCGCGATCGCGATAAATTTCCGCCATGCTGGCGAGGGTTTCCATTGTGCCCAGGCGATCGTAGGCTTCCGCTTGCACAGTGATACGGAGTTGGTAGACCACCAGCGCATCGTTGGGGCGATCGAGCGCCATATATAGGTTCGCCAGTTGGGTCAGCGCATCGGTGGCATAGCCATACTGCTCCTGAGAAAGAGCCGTCACATAGGCTTCCTGGTAGCTGGTTGCCGCCTGGGCGTTTTGCCCCAACTCTTTGTAGCTGTTGCCCAGGTCGATTCGCAGCATGGGAATGCGGATGGGGTCCACCTCGCGATACCAATCCACCAGTTCCAGTAAAACGCCCACGGCCTCTGCGTATTGATCCCCTTGTTGATAGGCATAAGCCAGCAGGTTGAGATATTCCTGTTCCTGGAAGCGATCGCCCCTTGCCCGCGCCCGTCTCAGCAGTTCCTCATAAATCTCAGCGGCTTCCTGGTAGGCAAACCAGCCTAGATGCAGGTCTGCCAGGGAGATCATGGTGGATTCCTCTGTCGCCAGATCGCCCTCTGCCCGTGCCTGCTCCAGAATTTGCCCATAAAGCCGCACAGCGGGGTCGTAAGCCCGCATCACCTGATAGCTGTCGGCGATGGTGAGCAGCAGCCCAAAGTCTAGGGGTGTCTGTTGCTGCAAGTCTTGCTCGATGACCTGAAGGCGCTCGGTGATGATGCGCACCTGGCTGGGCACATTTTTCTCCCAGGCATAGGTTCCCACCCGTGCCAGTGCGGGAACTTCTTCCTGGTAGCCCAACACGCGCCGCAACCGCAGTTCCCGATTCCAGATCTCAAACGCCCGGCTTGTCTGACCCGCCGCATAAGCAGCCTGTGCCTGGCGGTTGAGGCGGTTCAGTGCCAGCCGGAGTTCGTAGCGCTCCAGGGGGCTGAGGGGGCGATCGACCACAGGGTCGGGCAAAAGTGGGTCGGGTTCCGTCAGCTCCAGGGGGTTTGGCTCAAACTCGTCGTCCTCGTCCTGGGCGAGGGCAGGGGCAACGGTGAGCAGGCTGAACAGGGGAAGGGCGATCGCCATCATCCCTACCCACCGCCACAAACCATTTCCACAGGGTTTAGTCACCATTTTTGAACCTGCATTTTTGAACCACGGAGATTTGAACCACGGAGACACGGAGGACGCAGAGGACGAGGGGTAAAGGGTGAAGGGCGATCGCACAGTCGAAACCAATCTAAAATCCAAAATCTAAAATTCCCAGATCTCTCAAAAGCGTACAGCAGATCTTGCTGCTTCTTTCCAAGACGATGAAAGGGGTTCCGGTTGTTTCCGTGGGGGCCGAGCATTGTGTTGTGTGTGGAGTGCGGCGCACCCCACACACAACACAACTGCGTAAGTTCCAGGGGAAGGAGGTGCGATAATGGGAGGCTTGAGTAGAGGCTGATGGGCAGGAGGTCGGCGTGAAGGTTTTGATTGTGGGCAATGGGGGACGGGAACATGCACTGGCATGGGGGTTGTTGCGATCGCCCAATGTCTCCGAAGTCCTGGTTGCACCGGGGAATGGGGGCACGGCAACCCTGCCCAACTACCGCAACGTGCCGCTGGCAGTCAGCGACTTTGCCGGAATCGCTCAGTGCGTGGCGGAGGCGGGCGTAGAGCTGGTGGTCATTGGTCCCGAAGCACCGCTGGCGGAGGGGATCACCGATTTCTTGCAGGGGAAAGGGATTTTGGTGTTTGGTCCTAACCAGGCGGGTGCGCAGATTGAAGCCAGCAAAGCCTGGGCAAAGGAGTTGATGACCTCAGCAGGGATTCCCACAGCCGCCTCGGCAGTGTTTACCCAGGGGGAGGAGGCGATCGCCTATCTCCGCCAGCAGTCAGCTCCCATCGTGGTCAAAGCCGATGGGCTGGCAGCGGGGAAAGGGGTCACGGTGGCGCAGACGATTGAGGAGGCGATCGCCGCTGTCGAAGCCGCTTTCGGGGGGCAGTTCGGGGCAGCGGGGCAGCGGGTCGTCATCGAGCAATTTTTGGTGGGACAGGAAGCCTCAGTGCTGGCAATCACCGATGGCATCACCATCCGCCCCCTCTTGCCTGCCCAGGATCACAAGCAAATTGGCGAGGGCGATACCGGGGCAAACACGGGCGGCATGGGAGCCTATGCGCCGACGCCCATCGTGCCGCCGGAACTAATGGCGCGGGTGCAAGCGGAGGTGCTTGAACCGGCGGTGCGGGCAATGCGCGATCGCCAGATCGACTATCGGGGCGTCCTCTATGCGGGGCTGATGATTTCGCCCGAAGGCGATCCCAGCGTGGTGGAGTTCAACTGCCGCTTTGGCGACCCCGAAATTCAGGCGGTGTTGCCCCTGCTTGAAACGCCTTTGGATGAGGTGATGCTGGCTTGCATCGAGCAACGCCTCGCTGAGATGCCACCGCTGCAATGGAAAGAGGCGGCAACCGCTTGTGTGGTGGCTGCGGCAGGTGGCTATCCCGGCTCCTATCGGAAGGGCGATCGCATCACGGGCATGGCTGAAGCCGAAGCCAGGGGCGGTATCGTGTTCCATGCAGGCACGCGGGAAGTCGATGGGCAAGTTGTGACCGATGGCGGTCGGGTGCTGGGGGTCACGGCAACGGGGAAAGACTTTGAAGCGGCGATCGCCCATGCCTACGAAGCCCTGGCTGCCATTCACTTCGAGGGCATCTACTACCGTCGAGACATCGGGCATCGCATCCGCGTAACGAACCCTTAAAAGCTAAGCAAGAAAACCATTTTTGGGAAAACCGGGGCGGCCTCGCCGCCCCGGTTTTCCCAAAACAATAATTTTTCTATTTCTTTGAGCACTCTAACGGTTTGTTAAAAACCCCTCTTTCTTCTTAATAATTCCCGACAGTTCCATAAAGAATTATGATGTAAGGGAGTTCCTTATCTCGTTGCGGCTTTTCTCCGGGTTTTTGGTGGAAGGGGCGATCGCCCACATTGCCCTTGCGGTTCTCGCAAATCTCCGGTTGGGACAATGCCAAAAGCTGCTATAAGATAATGCTCATGCCATTTCTTGACAGTGACAGCCTTGATTGCTCTTCTCAAGCAACTGCGCCAAATCCTCCATCACTGGTGGTCTGAGTTCACCCTCCAGACCAAACTGATGGCGATTGGGACTCTGGCGGTGTCCCTGCTCATGAGCGGTCTTACCTTCTGGGCGGTCAACTCCATTCAGCAAGACGCCCGCATTCACGACACCCGCTTCGGTCGCGACCTGGGCGTGCTCCTTGCCACCAACGTCACCCCTATGATCGGTGAGAACCACCTTTCAGAACTGGCACAGTTTTCCCAGCGGTTCTACCGCAACACCTCCAACGTTCGCTACATGCTGTTTGCCGATGCCAACGGCGACATTTACTTTGGCATTCCCTACTCCCAGTCAGAGGTGCAAAACTCCCTCACCATCCGGCGGCGGATGCAGTTGCCCGACAACTTTTCCCCCGACCTGGACTATCCGATGGTGCGCCAACACCTCACCCCCGATGGCGAGGTCACGGATGTATTTGTGCCGATTAACTACAACGGCAACTATTTGGGGGTTCTGGCGATCGGTACCAACCCCAATCCCACCGTTGTCACCTCCTCCCATCTGACCCGCGATGTCACCATTGCCGTCTTCGTCTCTATCTGGGTCATGGTCATTCTGGGCGCGGTATTCAACGCCCTGACGATCACCAAGCCGATTAAAGAATTGCTGGTCGGCGTGAAAAACATTGCCGCCGGAAACTTCAAGCAGCGAATTGATTTGCCCCTGGGTGGTGAGCTGGGCGAACTCATCCTCAACTTTAACGAGATGGCAGAACGTCTCGAAAGCTATGAGGAACAGAATATTGAAGAGATGACCGCCGAGAAGGCGAAGCTGGAAACCCTGGTTTCGACCATTGCCGATGGAGCTATTCTGCTCGATCGCTCTCTCAATGTGGTGCTGGTAAACCCCACAGCCCGCAAGCTATTTGGCTGGGATAACGACGACACAGTACTGGGTCAGCATGTTTTAGAAAAGCTTCCTGAAGCCGTGCAGGGGCAACTTTCGGAATTGCTGGACGAAGCGACCACCATTTCGGAGGAGCCGGATGAGGAAGAGTTGACGCGCGATCGCGAAGGGGCAGGCTTCTGCGTCACCGTCCCCGGCACCATCCAGCGCACCCTCCGCATCTGGCTGACCACCGTGCTGGATCAGGCTCGCGAAAACCTCAAGGGCATCGCCATCACCGTCCAGGACATCACTCGCGAAACGGAACTGAACGAAGCCAAGAGCCAGTTCATTAGCAACGTTTCCCACGAACTGCGGACGCCGCTGTTTAACATCAAATCTTTCATCGAAACCCTGCATGAGTATGGCGAAGACCTCAGCCACTCCGAGCGCCAGGAGTTCCTCGAAACTGCCAACCGAGAAACCGATCGCCTCACTCGCCTGGTCAATGACGTGCTGGATCTCTCCCGTCTGGAGTCGGGCAAGCGCTATCACTTTGATGCCGTAGACCTCAGCCAAAACATTGAGCAGACCCTCCGCACCCACCAGCTCAACGCCCGCGACAAGGGCATCGAGTTGCAGAAGGATGTAGAACCGGAACTACCGCCTGTGGTGGGCAATTACGACTTACTGCTGCAAGTTTTCAACAACTTACTGGGGAACAGCCTGAAATTCACCGAAAACGGCGGCAAGGTTGTAATTCGTGCCTATCAGCTCCAGCCCGAAGGGCACACCGCTGAGCCCACCCATGTGCGGATTGAAGTGGCAGACACCGGCATCGGCATTGCCCCCGAAGATCAGCAAGCCATCTTCGATCGCTTCTACCGGGTCGAAAACCGCGTCCACACCCTCGAAGGTACAGGATTGGGGCTGTCCATCGTCCGCAACATCATCGACAAGCACCAGAGCCGCATCAATTTGTCCAGTGAAGTAGGCGTTGGCACCACCTTTAGCTTTGACCTGCCGATCTACCACGCCGACGCTTATTTACCCGAACCCTCCCTTCCCCAATCCTTTCATAGCCCAAGCCAAGCGGGCATTGCGTCGCTCTAGGGGCGCTCTATAAATGGTTAGCTTCAAATGGTTAGCTTCAAAACTTTGTCGAAATCGCTCGACAGTGCTCATGGTATCTTTTTAGGACTGCGGACAGGCGTAGAATGATCACACAGCCAACCTGACAGACTGGGGTTGCTCTGCCTGTTTGTCCATCTCCTACACAGTCTGATGCAAGCTTTCTGAGAGATAGCAAGGGGCGCTGCTCAAGCGCGACGCGGCACAACCCCATCTCGAAAGCCCAATTCTGCCCTTGAATCTATACTCCGAATCTGACGGTGACATTATGACGGTTGCGTATGAATATCGACCTGGTTTAGAAGGGGTTCCGGCTACCCAATCGGCTATTAGCTATGTGGATGGGCAGCGGGGAATCCTGGAATATCAGGGCATTCGCATCGAAAATCTAGCAAAAAGTAGCACATTTCTGGAAACAGCCTATCTGCTGATCTGGGGAGAACTGCCGACACAGGAAGAACTGGACTCCTTTGAATATGAGATTCGCTATCACCGCCGCTTGAAGTATCGGATTCGGGACATGATGAAGTGCTTCCCCGAAAGCGGGCACCCGATGGATTCCCTGCAAGCCTGCGCGGCAGCGCTGGGGCTGTTCTACTCCCGTCGTGCCCTGGATGATCCCGCCTACATTCGGGCGGCGGTTGTGCGGCTGCTGGCAAAGATCCCTACGATGGTTGCCGCTTTCCAACTCATGCGGAAAGGGAACGACCCGATTCAGCCCCGCGATGATCTGAATTACTCCGCCAACTTCCTCTACATGCTGACGGAGCGGGAACCCGACGATTTGGCAGCGAAGATCTTTGATGTCTGCCTCATTCTCCACGCAGAGCACACCATCAACGCCTCCACCTTCTCGGCAATGGTGACGGCTTCTACCCTGACCGACCCCTATGCGGTCATCGCCTCAGCAGTCGGCACCCTGGCGGGTCCGCTGCATGGGGGAGCCAGCGAAGAGGTCATCCTGATGCTAGAGGAGATTGGCTCGGTGGAAAATGTGCGCCCCTTCGTGGAGAAGTGCATTGAGCGCAAGGCACGGATTATGGGCTTTGGGCACCGGGTTTACAAGGTGAAAGATCCCCGCGCCACCATCCTGCAAGAGCTGGCGGAGAAGATGTTCGAGAAGTTCGGTCACGATATCTACTACGACATCGCCGTTGAGCTAGAGCGGGTTGTGGCAGAACAACTGGGGCACAAGGGCATTTACCCCAATGTGGACTTCTACTCCGGGCTGGTGTACCGCAAGTTGGGCATCCCGACGGATTTGTACACCCCTGTGTTTGCGATCGCCCGTGTGGCTGGCTGGCTGGCGCACTGGAAGGAACAACTGGAGCAAAACCGGATCTTCCGTCCCACCCAAATCTACACCGGGCTACATGACCATCCCTACATCCCCATCGAAAAGCGAACGATGCCCACGATGACGCAAGGTGTCGTCGAGGCAATGCTTCCGTAGATGATCCGATCTTCTTGGATCAGATCTTCGACTTCTGTGGCTTCGTTTGAGGATGATGGCTCTGCCGGATAAGAAGTCGAAGATCTCGGTGCTTTGGGACAGATCTTCGACTTCTGTGGCTTCGTTTGAGGATGATGGCTCTGCCGGATAAGAAGTCGAAGATCGCGAGCGTCTCTGATCTTCGACTTCTTATTTGCTGTGGCGATCGCTTGCCACTTTGGTCACAGAAGTCGAAGATCTGGGTAAGAGGTCAGATCTTCGACTTCTGTGGCTTCGTTTGAGGATGATGGCTCTGCCGGATAAGAAGTCGAAGATCGCAGGGGTTTCTGATCTTCGACTTCTTATTTGCTGTGGCGATCGCCCGCCACTTGAGGCAAAGAAGTCGAAGATCTGCGCTTTTTCAGGTCATCTTGTTATTGCTGACCGGGTTGAATCCCTTCTTCGGGGAAGACCCACTTGGGTCCTTCGTTCATTTTGCGGCGCAGGGCTTCTTCGGCAATATCCAACATCTGGTCAAGCGGCGTTTCGGCAATAAATTTGGATGCCTGGTCGCGATATTCGATGTTTGGGCAGCGATCGCCCAGGATGCAGCCGTTTTTGCACATTTCCGCGCAATTTACTTGTGCTGGTTCCACGATGCTTGTTCTCCCCTAACTCGGCACTGTTTTAACGGGTTGTGTCTTTCGTTATGGTATCGCAGGACGCAGGAGCATCGGGACTACAGCACCAGATCCGCCAAACCCAGGTACTTCACACCTTCGGGCGTGTTTTGGAAACGGCAGGGCAAAATTTCTATCCCCTGGGCGATCGCCGCTCGGAATAATTCGCCATAGATTTTATCCGCCTCATCCCCTGGCGAGAAGTGGGTGCAGTCGTCGCGGTTAATGTAGTAGAGCATCACGGCTCGCGTGGGCTTGGGCAGTGCCATGAGTTCCTGCAAGTGCTTTTGCCCACGGGTCGTCACGGTATCGGGAAATAGCGCCAGCGTTTCCTTAACCCAGGTAGTATTCTTCACTTCAACATAAATTTCGATGGGTTCACCGTCTTTCGTGCTTTCCAGGAGAAAGTCGATGCGGCTTTTCTTGTCCACCCCATACTTCACCTCACCCCGGACTTTGGTGTAGTCGCCCAGTTCGGGAATGGCGCGGGCTTCGAGAGCCGCTTTGATCACCCGGTTGGGCAGGGCGGTGTTGGTGCCAACCCAGGTGGGACACGTGTCGTGGGCTTCGATCAACTCCCAGGTGTAGGGGAGCGATCGCTTTGGGTTATCGCTCTTTGACACCAGCACCCGCTTTCCAGGCTGGTTTACCCCTGTCATGGGTCCCGTGTTGGGGCAGTGCGCGGTGATCACTTCGCCTGTATCCAGTTCAATATCCGCAAGAAACCGCTTGTAGCGCTTGAGCAGGATACCGGAGAGGAGGGGCGGAAAGGGGTAGAAGAAATCTGTCATGAAGGAGGTTTGGATAAAGAGAATACGAAAAAACAGAACTGTATTTTTCTAGAAGCATCAGCTCTAGGATACTTCTGCCTTTGGAGACACGCCTTTAGAGACAGAAGATATGGGCATTACTTTGTATATCATTTCATCAGTTTCGGGTGTCGCTTTGGGCGATCGCCATTTATCCAACATCTAGAGCTAAATAACATCCAGCCGCAATCTCCCCTTCATAGCTTGATCCATAAACCCATGACGGAAAAATATCTTTCCCTTGCCAGGCGAGGCAAAAATGATTGGTGGCGCTATTTTGTCTCGATTCTGATTATCCTGGCTTGCTATCAGGTCGTCGGCATTATTCCGATGATTGTTCTTAGCGTGGCACTCAGTCTGGACAACGATCCAACCACTCAATTAAGCCCAGAAACAGGACAATTTGAAGGAATACCACCGCTTCTACCTTATCTAACAGTTAACTTTATTCTAGTTTCTCTACTAATCGGATTATACATTTCCCTTCGTCTCCTACATGAACGACATTTGATCACTCTAATTACTCCCAAAAGTCAGATTAGCTGGAAGCGTGTTTTTAGTGGATTTGGTGTATATTTTGCCTTACTTTGTCTGATTGGAATTGTAGGCTTAATTTTCTTTCCTGTTAGTTACCGAGTCTCATTTAATCCCGCTCAGTTTTTTATATTTTTGCCGATCGCCCTCATCCTTACCCCCATTCAAACCAGTGCAGAGGAACTTTTCTTTCGAGGCTACTTGATGCAGTGGATTGCTCTCAAGGCAAAGAAGCCCATCATTCCGATTCTGGTTTCTTCCTTGATCTTCATGCTGCCTCACCTGTTAAATCCAGAAGCCGATTTGAATTTGTTAGTGATGAGTTCGTTTTACTTCTTATTTGGTGTTTTTCTGGCTTTTGTCACTGTTTGGGATAATTCCCTAGAATTAGCATTGGGTGCCCATGCGGCTAATAATCTCTTCGTTGTTTTGATTGTGAATTACGAAGATTCTGCGCTTCCTTCTTCTCCAATTTTTACCGCTACTCAGTTCAGCCCTTTAGCAAGTTTGCTGGGATTTTTGGCGATCGCTACAGTATTTTGTGGAGTATTCATGCGGAAACGAAAACCTGCTAATTCATCCCACAAGTCTGTATAAAACTTGTTAAAAATTTAGTCTACTTTTGCGGCTTTGCGTTCGGCTTCAATGTCAGCGGCGATCGCATCTAGCGTCTTGATCACCAGTCGCTTTGCTTCCAATTTCCAGCCCCAGCGCTGAACCCGAATCGCGAGATAGAAGCCAACAACCGTGGCAATGAAATCGAGGGGTTGCTGGCTCGAAATGCCAAACAGCAAGCCCAAACCACCAATGCCCCAGAACGGGAGCGCAACGGTTTGACGGTTTTCTTCAACCAGAGTAGCGATGAAGTTTTTGGGCAGTTCCGCTTCGATCTGGTCGCGCACGGCTTTTTGCTGAGGGTAGGGCACTGCCAAGCCGAACTTGCGGCGTAACTTCTCGATTTTTCGCGCTTCGGTGCTGTATTCCGTCAATTCATCTTCTGCCATTAGCGTCAGTTGCTCGGCGAAACCCATCGGGACAACCTCTCAAACGTCGTGATTATCAAGCTTTTCTATCGTAGAACGGGTAGTGGTATGGATGTAATGATTTTTGGGTGTGTGGGTAGTGCCCACACACCCAAAAATCATTACCCTTAAATACCCGTAGAACGATTTGTGGGTGTGGAAGGGGATGATTGGGAGGGGAGGAGGATGCACCTGTGCGATCGCGTTGCCAGGGGCGGATTAGGTTGGAGGGTACGGATGGCGGGAGAGGGTGACGCGAAACCCGCCCTTACACTGGGGCGATCGCGTTGCCGGGGCGGGTTAGGTTGAGAGGGTCAGATTGGCAGAGGAGGGTGACGCGAAACCCGCCCCTACGGTGGGGCGATCGCATTGCCATTCATTGGGGTTTGTCGGCGTTTGGCGGCATTCCCGCTTCGCTGGGTACGAGGCTGTCGAGGAAATGGTTGCAGGCCCGTGAGGAGTCAAACAGGTGTAAGCCGAAGGCTTGGGAGATAGTTTCGCAGACCTTGACGCCCCGGACGCTGTTGCCACGCTCGTCGAGGGGTGGGGAGAAGACGGCGATGCCGATCTGGTCGGGGACGACGGCGATGATACCGCCGCAGACGCCGCTTTTGGCAGGGAGTCCGACTTTGTAGCCCCATTCCCCGGCGAAGTTATACATGCCGCAACTGGACATAACACTGAGGATGTCGCGGATATAGCGGGCATGGACGGCGCGATCGCCCGTCAGCGGGTTCACACCCCGATTCGCCAGGGTTGCCGCCATCACCGCCAGATCGCGGCAGTTCACCATCACCGCACATTGCTGAAAGTACAGGTCGAGGGATTCTTCCACCTCGGTCTTGATCATGCCGAAGTGGCGCATCAGGTATGCCATCGCCCGGTTGCGATCGCCCGTTGCCCGCTCAGACACGTAGGTTGCCACATCGATTAACACCTCATGTCCCATGTAGTTGCGAAACATGGATAGCAAGCGGTTCAGGCGCTCGGTGGGGTCTTGTCCTTTGATCAGGCTGGTGGTGGCGATCGCCCCCGCATTCACCATCGGGTTGTAGGGGCGCTTCGAGGCATCCTCCAGCACAATGGCGTTGAAGGCATCCCCCGTCGGTTCGACCCCCACTCGGCTCAGCAACACCTCGCGCCCGTGGTCTTCCAACGCCAACCCATGCACAAATACTTTAGAAATGGACTGGATGGTGAAGGTGGGTTGCGTGTCGCCAACCTCAAACACCCGCCCATCCACAGTGGCGATGCAGATGCCAAACAAATCTGGGTTGACCTTTGCCAGTTCGGGGATGTAGGAGGCGACCGTGCCATCTCGCAGTCCGGCATAGCGCTGATGCACATGGGCGAGAAACGCCTGTAACTCAGACGCCGATCGCACCATCTGAGGATCTTCGCCAGAAAAAAAATCGTCGGGGTTGGTCATAGATTCGCGCTGGGTGAGCCGTTCTCTGGGATTTTAGTCTGTCTTCTGCCAAAACCCTAGAGGATGAAGCGCTTTCTTTGGGCTTTATATCGCTTAGGATCACGTACGAAATAAAACCCGGAATTTTTGATGAGAAGCGGGGCATTGCCCCGCTTCTCATCAAAAATTCCGGGTTTTATTTTATTTTTAATCCTTACCGCTGCCTCAAGTCAGTTGTTTTTCCTCGAAGTGGCGGCAGTCTTGGCATGGACCCATTGGATTGACGGCGCAGCGGAGGTAGGGCGATCGCGCGTTGTGCCGACAGAGGATGTTGCCGATCACCAACCCCAATCCCTCGACGTAATGCTGGTCGGCAGGGCGGGGGGCGCGGGGGGCAGAACGGTAACGGATGGATTCCATGGATTGCTGGAGCCGCGCCTGACTTTCGGCTTGCGATTTCCGCAAACACCACAACGAAATCAACGACGGCGTTAATCCAAATACCAAGATCAAAATCGCAGTCAACATAGCCACAGAAAAGGTTGATGCCCGTTTGATGACGACAAAATAAAAGGCTTTGGGTTTGAATTGTAGCGATTTTTGCCAGGAAGGGCAGTGACGATGTCTCAATCACTCCTCCTGGGGATACAAACGGCGGGCGATCGCTCATTAATCGCTCATTAATAGTCGATTTCGGAAATCGCTCATTAATAGTCGATTTCGGACTCAAAACTGAAACTCTGAGCCATTTCACAGCATCTTTTCAGAAAATAACGCCATAGTCCATCTCTCATACCAAATCCTGACTGTAAACAATACCTTCGCCATTTTTCCAAAACCCTTGATTCTGCGTGCGCAGTACGCAAAATCAAGGGTTTTAGGAGATTTCTGAGAAAGAATATCCCCATTTTTTGAGAGCGGGCGCGGCTAAGCCGTGCCCGCTCTCAAAAAATGGGGATATTCTTTTCTGGAGATCGCCTTAGAAAAATAGCGAGCATGTTGTTTGGGATCTGCGGCTTAATAAAATCCCCATTTTTAAGAGAGAAGGCTGGCTTTGCCAGCCTTCTCTCTTAAAAATGGGGATTTTATTTTCTTGCAAGTCCCTTTGCTATTCGGATCTGGGATCAGGGGTCATAGCGTGGAGTTGGGCTAATAGTTGTACGACCTGTGGTTCTAACTGTCGCAAGTGGCAGGGTTCGATGAAGCTATTGCGCCAACGCACAAAAGGACGCAAAACAAACTCACCCAGACGGAAGGCGATCGGTTCGCAGTGGCAACCAAGTAGTTCCTGCCAAAATAGCTTTCCGGTTTGTCGTTGTTCCAGTTCTTGAATGAACCAGGCAACGTCGCTTTCCTCGGCAGGGCTGCGGCTATTTCCTGCGATCGCATCCTCCTCAAAACAAATCAGCGCCGTTAGGTTAAACAATTGACTCGCGCGCACTATCGCCTGCATCGCTTTCCGGGTTGGCACGACGCCAAGAGCCAATCGATCGGCCAGATGCGCCAGGATTGCTATCGGCAGGGCATCTTCAGTATCCGAAATATCTGGGGCAATCAAAACGCTGGGCTGATTCCAGAGCTTCCCCTCGGCTTCGAGTAGGGCGATGTACTTACACCCCAGGCTGTGTCCAACCCAAAAGTGGGGCAACTCTGGTGGATAGGCGAGAGCATCTCGAATGCGATCGCGCTCCCATACCAGTGTTTGGGCAATTTCGTCATGCTGAAAGCCAAATGGAAAGGGTACGGCGATAATTGTATAACCCTCTTGCCACAAGCATTCCAGAAAGTAAGCATAGGAAATATGCGGTAAGGAGCCGTACAGCGCCCCACCCAAAAATTCGATTACACCAATGGGTTGAGGATGTCGGGCTACCCAACTATGGGCGATCGGCTGAAATCGGAATTGCATTGTAGCCTCCATAAAGTGCTTCATGCTGATGCAGATGCAGATGCCGCCCGCCTCGTCCGGCAAACGGAGAGTGGAGCAGCATCCACAAGTTCAAACCAGCTTGGAGGGTAGCTTGTACCCTCCACCCGCTGAGTAATGGATTGAAAATGGGGCGATCTCTTATGCCTTGGTTAGCTTGAAGATGCCACCCGGCAGAGCATAGGCTTGCTGATCAAAGTCAGGATTCCGCTCGCGAGGATTGGCAGGCAGGAATGTTCCCCGAATCTGGGGTGTGACCAACAATTCAGCCATGTCGTTTGCCGAGAAGGGGGAAAGGTTGAGGTCTACGTACCCGCGCACCTCCAGGTCAGCTACATCCAGGCTGGCTTTGTTAGGCGGAGCCTGGGTGATGTCGGGTTGCAACACAAACAACGTCGTTGTGCCCGATGGCAGAGTCAATTGCTGGCTGGGGATTCCAGTTGTAGGGTCGGGAACCGGATCGCTGAACACATTTCCGCTACCGTTGTCGGTAATGGTGATTAATTCTGCGTTATTAAGCATCGGCGTGGAGATGAACTGTAGCGACAGGGCTGCGTCTGCCACACCAGGAGGATTGAGATTAGAAATTTGTAAAAAGTATGCCTGCACTACCCGACGGGAAACTCTGGGGTCAAAGGGGGCAGGTGCGATGGGTTTGACGAGCAGTTCAAAGGAGGAAACAATCATCGGTGGGAGTCCTTTGGAATCGACTACTCATCCAGCAAAACACCAGTAACAAGTACCAGGCAGGACCCCTGTAGGGTACTCTTCGCTGGCAAAGAGAGTAAAAATGCAGCCAAACACACCTGCCAGCGAAGCATTGCACTTAGGATTGAAAATAAAATAAAACCCGGAATTTTTGAAGAGAAGCGCGGCAATGCCGCGCTTCTCTTCAAAAATTCCGGGTTTTATTTCGTACGTGATCCTTAGCTTTTAAATATGCAGGATGAGGCGGGCGAGGTTGAGATAAATCAGGACACCCAGCACATCAACAAAAGTGGTGATGAAGGGGGCAGACATCAAAGCGGGGTCGAAGCCGATCGCCATAAACAGGAAGGGCAACGAAGAACCTGCAACGGATGCCAGCACAGAAATGGCAACCAGGCTGATTCCTACAGCTCCGGCAACAACGATGCTGCCCTGCAACACATATGCCCAGACGGTGACGACAACGCCCAGCATAATACCCAGGAAAGCTCCGGCGATCGCCTCCCGCCGAATCACCCGCAAGCTTTCGCGAATGCGGATCTCATCGGTATTCAAACCACGAATAACGACGGTGGAGGATTGCGCCCCCACGTTTCCCCCCGTGCCGATAAGGAGCGGGATGAAGGCGGCAAGAGCAACGACTTCCTGCAAAATATCTTCCTGGCTGCTAATGACGGCGCTGGTTCCGGTGTTAGTGATGAGCAGCACGAACAGCCACACGACCCGTCGCCGCGCCACCGTCAGCAGGTTGGTCTGGAAGTAGCTGTCATCGCCAGACTGGACGCCGCCCAGTTGGTAAATGTCTTCTGTCGTTTCGGCTTCCAGGACATCGAGGATGTCGTCTACGGTTACAATCCCCACCAGGCGGTGTTCGTAGTCCACAACGGGGAGTGCCAGCAGGTCATAGCGCTGGATCAGGCTGGCGACTTCTTCTTGGTCGGTGCCCGTCTGCACGGAGACGATGTCCCGCGCCATGATGTCGCTGATGAGCTGGTCGGGTTGGGCGATGACGAGCGATCGCAACGACACCACCCCGGTCAACTGCCGGGAGCGGTTGGTGACGTAGAGGTAATAGATCGTCTCACTGATATGGGCAAGTTTGCGAATTTCTTCCAGGGTGCGGGCGGCTGTCCAGGTTTCCTTGAGGGCAACGAATTCGGGGGTCATAATCCGCCCCGCTGTCCCCGTTTGGTAGCCCAACAGCAAGGCGGTTGCCTGACGCTCCTCGCGGTTGAGTTGTGCCAGCAAGCGGGTCACGACCTTGGCGGGCAGCTCATCGAACAGGCGGGCACGATCGTCGGGCGACATTTGCCCCACAATGTCGCGCACTTCCTGTCGCCGAAAATCTTCGATTAGCACCTGTTGGATGGACGAATCCAGGTGTTCATAGACTTCGATCGCCTCATTTTTTGACAGCAGCCGGAAGGCGATCGCCTGCATCGTACTCGGCAGTTCTTCGATCGCCTCAGCAATATCCACGGGCTGCACCGGAACGAGCAGCGCCTTGGCTCCCTGCAAGTTGTTTTGCTCTAGCAGGGTTCGCAACTGGTTTCGCACCAGGTCTTGTAGTTCCCGGCGCGAGATCGTGGCAGATACTGGGGAATCGTCTTCAATGAACGTCAACGTCTAGCCAACCCTAATCACGCAATATTTCTTCGTCTTCTGTTTTCTATAGTCTAGAGGCTAGCAAGACGTAATCAAAACGCCCAATCGGAAGGATGCGGCTATTTTCCTCCATTTTCAAGAGAATTTAGGCGATCTCCAGAGAAGAATATCCCCATTTTTTGAGAGAGGGCGCGGCTAAGCCGCGCCCTCTCTCAAAAAATGGGGATATCCCTTTTCAGAAATCTCCTTGGGATTGAGAATAAAATAAAACCCGAAATTTTTGCTGGGAAGCGCGGCATTGCCGCGCTTCCCAGCAAAAATTTCGGGTTTTATTTCGTACGTGATCCTTAGTCAAATACATATGACCTGGAAGATTATTGCGAAAGCGAGGCGTAACCGAAAAATCTCGGCTTGAGATCGCTTGCCCTGCACAGATGTCTGTAGCGAATGCCTGTGTCGAATGCCTGTGTCGAATGCCTACATCCCAGGGCTGTGCCGCAGGTCTATGTCGAAGGAGGGAGGGCGATCGCCCTCCCTCCTTCCTTCCCGAAGCACACACAACCTCCATCCATAGGATGAGGGAACTTGATCAGATGGAGGGTAGCTTCAGTGCAACAAACTTTGTAACAATAGTTGTAGTTATCGCATCCAACTAATCGGTTAAAACCGTTTAGGAAAAAGAAACGCACTGTTCTGACTGGTCAGCATCATTGAAGCTGCTGAATGAAGACTTTATGAATTTGTATCAGTGAGGGCTGTAATCCCACCGGGGAAAGCGTTATATAATTGTAAGGATAGGTGGTCCTGTAACCGTAAATTTCCCATTGGGAAGGCGGCTTTGTTGGAGCTACACTGTTCTGACAATAAATGACTCGTCTCCACGAGCTGTTTTTTTAGAAAAATGCTCTGTGGGGGCAAACTTGAGCTAGGTATGCCCGATCTTAATTGATTCCTGTGTTAGTCACTGATAAAGGGATAATGCCTTCAACTCATCCATTGTAGTGTAGTGTTTTAGTAGGTTTGTTATGCTTCATGCAGATCGTTCTGAGAAAAATCTAAGAGAGCCTTTCTGCGGATCTCATGAAAAACCCTCGAGTTTTGGTTTTTCCAACAAGCCCGCCCTGAATGAAGCATCTGAGCTGGAGACCTTGCTCTCCCAAACCTTATCTCCCAACAAACGAGCCGTTGTCCAAGCTTTGATTCATGCGTGGGAGTCTAACCGTCACAGGGTTCATCTGGAGCATACGAGTTGAAGCGTGTCCGATGACAGAGTAATCCGTAGGCTAATTGAACTTCTTCAGCGTCGTTTTAGCAACGAAGATTTTCAATCCAAGGAAAAGCTTTTTGAGCTGATTGAGCAAGTTATCCTTGCAGAAACCGATGATTTTCTAGAGCTGACGCGAATTGCTGGGCTCAGCCCTCTTGAGAGTTATGGAGGGCAAAATCTGATCGGAGTCTCCTTTGATCGCAAGGATCTTGCACGAGCAGATTTTTCTAATTCTTTGCTGATTCGCGCCAGCCTGATCGAAGCCGAACTCAGTAGTGCTAATTTCAGTAATGCCGATTTGACCCACGCTTTTTTGGCACGGGCTAAGTTGACCAGTGCAAACTTAGTGGGCGCAAACTTGACCAGCGTAGATTTGTCGGGAGCCGATCTCACAAATGCGTCGTTGAACAATGCGATCTTAAAAATGGTAGATCTGAGCGATGCCCATTGCCGCTGTGCATCCATCCGCTTTTCAGATTTGACAGGTGCTGCCTTACACCGTGTGCGATTGGAAGAAGCCAACCTCTCTTCCTCTAACTTTCGGCGAGCGAACTTAAGTCGCGCAAATTTGCAAGGGGCGAATTTATTTGGTGCCGATTTTACAGGTGCAACCCTGTATCGCGTGAATTTTCACGATGCCAGTCTGGATGGGGCAACCGTAGAGGGTGCACACTTCAGTGACAACCCCGGCGTGTCTCGTGAGATGCGTCGCGAACTTATTCGCCGGGGCGCGGTTTTTGAAGATTAAGAGCTGAGCCGCAAAACGTTGTTTGTAGAGCCATATTTATGGGGATTTGGACGGGGTGCAGGGGTGGAACCCCTGCGTGGGGGCACCTCCCCCATCTCAATCAACCGCTATTGTCCAGCACCATCATCAGGCAATTTGTATTGGGCAACGATGCGCTTCGCAAACTCTGGCACATGGGCAGCTAGCTTCTGGGGATAGTTGCGTCGCATGAAGAGGAAGTTGCGGGTGAAGTGGGAATCGATAGAGAAACGAGCGTATTCCAGCCCTTTGGGACCAACTTTCTCGATCACCACGCCCATTAGCTTTGCCGCCCACATGGGAAGCGTTACACCCTTATCGTAAGCCGGGATGCTTTGCTGGACAGCAGCCTTGCGATCGCCCTTTGACATCACAGGTTGCGTCTCAAGTTGGTCTTTCACCATCTCCAGCATTTCTGCACCTGTCTCGTTCCGCACCACAATCCACTGCCAGCCAAAGGGTGCGCCCATATAACCCACTACCAAATCTGCCAGGTTATTCACATAGTCAAAACAGCTCATACAGGAGGGTGCAAACACATCCTTGAGTTGGTTTGTCTTTAGCCCAAAGAAAGGCACCATTTCCTCAGAGCCATCCTCATGCTTGAAATGCACCCGAAAATCCTGCATGAACTCGTAGTGAACAACCGTTTCGGGCGATCGGCTGGTGGTTTCTAGAAACTTCTGCAACCCTGCGCGGGTCACGTTATCCACGCAAGGCGTTCCCAGCACGTACAGCTTCTCCAGCCCGAGTTTGTCTTGCACCGCGCGGAGCGCCTGAATCTGGCAGCCCACACCAATGACCAAAAGCCGCTTCATTCCCGATTGCTCGACCTGCTCCAGCACCGAAAGGTTTGGCGAAAGCGTCGGTTTGTTGACCCGTGCTGCCAAGACTTCCTCTGGGGTGCGGGCGATGACGGGCATAGGTTGGAAGCGATCGCTCTCGGTGTTCTGCACACAGACAACCCCTTCCACCTTCTTTTGCTTCAGCATCTCGATAGCAATGCTGCTGACGATCCCCGTCCACTGCGCTCCAGCGATCGGCTCCGTCTTCCGTGCTGCCATCATGTCCTGATGAACCCCAAAGTAAAGCTCATCAGGGCTTTCCAGATTCCGTTGCCGCCCGTGGGACTGTTCCTCCAGCACATCAAATTGCTGATTTAAAAACGCGCAGGCTTCTTTTACATAGTGAATGTAGTAGGTGTCGCAAAAACCACATTCACTACATAGTTCTTTAGCGGGGCGGCGGCTCCCTGGCTTGAGTGCCTTTGCTTTCTGATGAGTTGCCTGAGCCGTTGACGATTGAGAAGCAGAGTCAGGATGAATAGCAGTCATCGAAATTTGTTTATTAAATAAGGATTGATCCATCATCACCATACCCCAGAGCTGCGAAGAACTGCGCAACAAATACAATACCCCTGCCATTTTTCTAAGGGTGCTCCAAGAAACAAAAATCGCATTTTCAGGAAACAAGGTGTGGCTAAGCCGCACCTTGTTTCCTGAAAATGCGATTTTCCTTTTGTTGCTCCGCTCTAAAGCCCTTGATTGCACCTGCGCTCTACGCACGCTTAATCAAGGGCTTTAGGCGATCTCCAGAAAAGAATATCCCCATTTTTTGAGGGAGGGCGGGGCTTAGCCGCGCCCTCCCTCAAAAAATGGGGATATTCTTTCTCAGAAATCTCCTTAAAAAAATGTTCCTTTATCTGTTGAATCACACTCATGAATCACTCGAATTCCGAACAGGTTACAGCGTGTAACCGACTCCAAAGAATTTTGATCAAGCTGGATAGCCTCCCCAACAACCTGATAGGTTGGCTTTAATCGCAATTATGCCAACCTCAATCATCTCCCGTTTGGCATCTCCCGTTTGGCATCTCCCGTTTGGCATCTCCCGTTTGGCATCTCCCGTTTGGCATCTCCCAGAATTGGAACATATTCTTCCTTTTAACCTTTCTGGGAAACGGTAACGTTCATGTTGTCCATTGACCCCTTATTTTGGAGAAACCCCTATGATGTCTGCACCCCCACCGCCATCCATTTCTCCCAGTCAGATGAATGTGCTGCGGATTATTGCGTCGATGGCATGGTCGGATGGCAACCTGGCTGATGAAGAAGTGGATTTGATGCTCGATCGCTTCAGTGGCATGTTTGCTGCGGATGCACCTCAAAAAGCAGCATTGCAAGAAGAACTCCGGGAGTATTTGATGCAAAACATCCCGCTCAAAGAGCTAGTGCCCCGATTGCAAACGAATGCCGAACGCGAATTGGTGCTGCGGCTGGGCTACGAGGTTATTCATTCCAGTGCCCGCACTCCCGATGAAGCGTTGGTCAATGTAGAAGAAGCAGAAGCCTACCGAGAACTTGTGGAACTTTTGGGTTTCGCGCCTGAAACAGTTTCCCGCATCCAGGCTGAGGCATTGTCGTCGGCAGAAAGTGGAGAGCCACTGGTCGAAAGCCTTTCGCGTCAACTTGAGGAGTTTATGCAGCAGTAAGGCGATCGCCCCAAACGTCTTCTGCGCATCTCTACGAGGGTAGACCAGCGATGTCTTCGAGAATCCCCTAATGAGTTAGGACATTTCTGAGAAAGAATATCCCGATTTTTTGAAAGAGGGCGCGGCTAAGCCGCGCCCTCTTTCAAAAAATCGGGATATTCTTTCTTGGAGATCGCCTTAGGACTAAAGATCAAATAAAGTCCAAAACCTGTTTTTTGAAAGCGCGGCATAGTCGCGCTTTCAAAAAACAGGTTTTGGACTTTATTTGATTAGCGTTACTTAGGGGATTTTTTTGTTAGCACTCAGATTCTTGGCTGTGCCCCTCCTTTAGGTTTCCACAAACACTTCCCAACAAAGGGAGCACGTCATCCGCTAGCGAGAGAATGAAGGCTAAGTTGGTTGTTCAAATATGCACAGCGTAACGCCAGCATCTGAGGCACATTCTGTGGCTTCCACTGAGCACCTGTCACCTGCACCCTGCCGTCAATCTGCTTGATGAACGATTCAACAGGACCTGAGCCAATCGGCAAGCCTTCATGCTGATAGTAGCTGTAATTAACAATCCGGCTACGATGCTGGTTCAGATAGCCCCTGAAGCGCTGGGACTGCTGGGATTTGAGCCCCTCG
>Ga0081526_100314_pt1 | contig 24418 bp, 19 predicted proteins | sample HotLakmasection2_FD_70991 | JGI IMG/M metagenome (GOLD analysis project Ga0081526, IMG submission 70991) | Hypersaline microbial mat communities from Hot Lake, Washington, USA - Section #2 (SPADES assembly) (version 2) | ecosystem: Environmental > Aquatic > Non-marine Saline and Alkaline >... | reverse complement strand
ACGGGTCGAACCCCCGTTCCTCCCCTCCCCCCCCCGCTCCCAACCCCCCATCCACTGCGTCTGACGCTCCCCCCCCCCCGTCTGCACTCAATGGAAGCACGACTCCCCCCCCCCCGCCAGCCCCGGCTCCGGCTCCGGCTGTGCCGCCCCCACCCCCACCCCCACCCCCACCGACTCCTGCCCCAGCATTAGACCTGAGCCTCAGTACAAAAGAGATTGCCGCATTTCTCAATCAGATGAGTCAGATCGCAACCCATTACCTGGGCAATATGGTAGTAGCCAACTACTGGAAGTCCACCCGTCCATCGGGGGACTGGCTCAACCAGTTTCAGATCGATCGGTCCGCCCAATTTAGTTTCAAAGCTGCAACCCCTACTGAAGCTGCTCAAACTCTGACAGAGGAACAGCAGGAGTGGGTCCGTGAATGGATAGCAGCATTTATCGATCGGTGCTCCAAGGTCATTCGAGACCTCAAAAATTTAGTGCAGCAAAGTGTTGTTGATGAACGCTTAAAGACTTTGTTGCCCAAGGACTAGGCTTATACCCCAGGAGAAAATTGTCATGGTCAAGATTGTTCAACTACAGCCGATTAACCAGCAAACCGCCATCGAAACCAATGGCAATCTGCTCTCGGTTCTCATTAATAAAGACCTGGATGTACTGCGTGAATGTGGTGGACGCGGCATGTGTGCCACCTGTCACGTTTATGTGAAAGATGGGATGGATCAACTGTCGCCCATTAATCGCCGGGAACAACGTACCCTGGAAGTCATCACCACTTGCAAGACCAACTCCCGGCTGGCGTGCCAGGCACGCGTTTTGGGAGATGGGGTTGTAGTGGAGCTGCCCCCTGGTATGTACATCAACTCGCTGCAAGATATTGAGGTGTTGATTGGGCGACGGGCAGAGCAAAACCTGTTGCACCCCATTACCGGGCAAGTGCTGGTGGAAGAAGGCAAGCTGATTACCCGCTCCATGATGAAACAAATCGAAGATACAACCGACTTCAACATTGGCGGCTATTTTGCCCAGAGTAGTGGTTCTTGAGGCTGCCTGTAGGAGTATCTGGCGCTAGCGTCAGCCTGGTCAACATCCCGCTCGCGTTGCGCCGCTTTCCCAAAAAGCATCATCCTGGTTCTGGGCACAGAGTACTATGACTGTTCAAGTCGCGCAGGTAGGTTGGTGTAGTGCAGGAAAAAAGCCCTCGACTATAGAAGTCGGGAGAAGTCGGGGGCTTTTGGGTGACTTTGTAGAGTTTGAGAATCCAGGAGATGTGCTGCCATATCATGTCGGGTCATGCCAAATCTCTGAAATTCCACTTCAGATATTTTTTTGAAACGACTGCTGCACGGTCGTTTCAAAAAAATATTCGGTTTTGGTTTTCGAAGACTTGGTATTCAATGCCTGTAATAAGGCGATCTCCAGAAAAGAATATCCCCATTTTTTGAGAGAGGGCGCGGCTTAGCCGCGCCCTCTCTCAAAAAATGGGGATATTCTTTCTCAGAAATTTTCTAAAAAGCGGTGTGACGCAAAGCGCCACACCGCTTTTTATTGCGTGCATTGAACTTTACTTGTTGCTAGCGTTACGAACTGGCTGCTTCTGTGGATTTGGGCTCAAAGTCGAGGGAGGCGGAGTTCATGCAGAAGCGCTGCCCGGTTGGTCTGGGACCATCGGGAAAGACATGCCCCAGATGAGCATCGCAGGCGGCACAGAGAACTTCGGTGCGGCGCATGAACAGGGTACGGTCTTCTTCGTAGGCGACGTTGTCTGGTTCGATGGGTGCCCAGAAGCTGGGCCAGCCTGTGCCAGAGTCATATTTTGTTTCAGAGCTGAATAGTGGCGTCCCGCAACAGACGCATTTGTAGACGCCAGAGGCTTTGTTGTCGTGATAGTCCCCAGTGAAGGCGCGTTCGGTTCCCTTCTGGCGGGTCACTTTGTATTGGATGGGACTCAGTTGCTGCCGCCATTCTTCGTCGGATTTGTGAATTTTCTCAACCATGATTTTGTAACGTTTTGTTGCTGCTACTTCCATGATAAGGGGAGGAGGCGATCGCCAGAGCAAAAAGCAGGTAGGGTTAAGCGATCGCCTCTTGTCCTTCCACGGTGCCCTCTTCATCATTGGGCCGATCTGTTTCCCGTACCCTCTCTTGGATGTCTTCCCCCTGATTGGGGTGGAAATAATTGTAGATTTGCTGTGCCATTTTGGAGCCGATGCCCGGCACTTCTGCAATTTGCTTGGGGCTGGCTTCTCGCAGATAGTCGATGGAGCGGAAATGGGCGAGGAGTTGCTTCTGGCGGTGCAGTCCCAAACCGGGAATATCTTCGAGGCGCGATCGCCGCATCCGGTCTGAGCGCTGCTTACGGTGGAAACTCACAGCAAAGCGGTGAGCCTCATCCCGCAGCCGCCGCAACAGTTGCACCCCCGGTTGCTCGGCTTCGGTTGAGAGGGGCAGAGACTCCCCTGGCAAAAAGATTTCCTCTCGCTGCTTGGCAAGGCTGATCACCTTTACCTCTTCCAACAAATTCATCTCCCGCAAGGCTTCGACCACCGCCGACAGTTGCCCTTTCCCGCCATCGATCATCACCAGATCAGGAAAATCGTCCTGGGAGCCGCCCAGCACAGAGGGACGTTTGCGAGAGCCGTTAGCGGACGAGTCGGGGCTGTCATCCCGGCGATACTTGCGGAAGCGCCGCTGGATAACCTCCGCAAGGCTGGCAAAGTCGTCAGAGTGCCCCGTCTGCACGGTGGGATTTTTGATTTTGTAGTGGCGATAGTGCTGTTTGGCAGGCAAGCCGTCGATAAAGACGACCTGTGATCCCACCGCATCGGAACCCTGAATATGGGAAATGTCGTAGCCCTCAATGCGATGGGGCAGGTCGGGCAGGTCGAGAATTTCTGCCAGATCCAGCATGGCTTGCTGGTTGCGATCGGCAAACCGCTGGGTGCGTGCCAGTTCATAGCCCGCATTGCGCTCGACCATCTCAATCAGGTCGGCTTTGGTCTGGCGCTGGGGCACATCAACGGACACCTTGCGTCCGCGCCGCTCCGTCAGGGCAGCCGTCAGGATGTCTACATCGGGCAGGGGATGTTGTACCAGGATTTCGGCGGGGATCTCGATATTCTCGACCGTGGCGTAGTGGTCTTCTAGCACCCGCTGCAAGATGGCTCCTGGCGAACCTGCCTGGGCATCCGTAACAAAGCCGAGCCGTCCCACCAGTCGTCCGGCACGAATCTGGAATAGCTGGACACAGGCGTGCTGGTCATCTGTCATGAGGGCGATCGCATCTCGCGACACCGTATCATCCGGCAACGACACCTTTTGATCCGCCGACAGGGATCGAATTCCGCGCAACTGATCCCGAATCCGTGCTGCCGTCTCGAAATTCAAATCTTCAGCGGCTTTCTCCATCTGTGCCGTGAGAATGTCTTCTAACTCCTGGGTTCGTCCCTGGAAGATCATCGCCACCTTTTGCACGGTCTTGTGGTAGTCCTCGGAGGAAATGAGCTGCTGACACACCCCCGGACAACGCCCCATGTCATAGTTCAGGCAAGGACGGTCTTTGAACAGGGGTTGCGGACGCTGGCGCAGGGGAAAAACGCGCTTAACGATGTTCAGCGTTCGCCGCAGCGTCCCCACATCCACATAGGGACCGTAGTAGCGATCGCGCCCCCCCTTCCGCCGCTTCCGCGTGATGAAGATCCGGGGATAAGCTTCGCTCCAGGTAATACAGAGAAATGGGTACTTCTTATCATCCTTCAGCAGAATGTTGAAATGGGGTTGGTGCTGTTTAATCAGATTGGCTTCCAGCGCCAGGGCTTCTGCTTCGGTATCGGTAACGATAACCTCAATCTCCACCACCTGCATCGCCATCATGGCAATCCGGGGTTCGCGATTGTGATCCTGTCGGAAGTATGAGCGGACGCGCGATCGCAAACTCCGCGACTTACCGATGTAGAGGATGTTGTCGGCAGCATCGCGCATGAAGTAAACCCCTGGTTCCTGGGGCAGTTCCTTCAAACGCGCTTCCAGCCGTTCCGGATCTTTCAGCAGGGGCAAAATTTTGGCAGATGGATCGTTGGAAAAAGTCACAGGCAAGCCATTACGACAGAGACGACAGACGATCTGCAAAGGCGCGCAGACAGGCGGTTATCTAGACTAGCAGGAAAGATTTGCGCCTAAAAGTCGAGGTCATTCCAGCTATGAGACTGACGCGATCGGACAAAAACATTTGTATGTCCTGACTTTATTTTGACGCTTTTTGATAGGAGGTGCATTAACTTCGATATACTCCAATCAAATAAGTTGTCATGGTCAGGTCGCAAGCGTCAAAGATGGGATTGCGACAATGCAATGACAGAGCAGTGGGCAAGATGGAATTGGGCAGTGGAGGTGGAGAAGACTGAACCTTGATGGGGCGATCGCCCCCACCTCCAAATCGGCTTTCCACATCTCCGCTCAAAACGACCGCTTTATTTAATGAAAATCGTCTGGATAATGTGATCCCGCTCCCGCATAACTGATTGAAGCTCCCCAAAAAGCTCCCCAATGAGATGCCTCAGAAGCCTATTTAATAAACGCTTTCAGCAAAAAATAGAAACTCCTATTGAAGTGCTTTCGGTCAATCCTATCCTGCAATTCCCCATTGCCTGATACCGTTTGATACTGTCTGGGACTGATACTGTCTGGGACACTCCCCATCCTCTTTTCTGCAAACGTCTGAAACCTATGTCATTACACCATTCCCTGCGTCGTGCCAAAATTGTTGCAACCATCGGTCCTGCCACCAGTAGCCCCGAAGTGTTGCGAGAACTGATCCTGGCTGGAGCAACGACCCTGCGCCTCAACTTCTCCCACGGCACCCACGAAGACCATGAGCGCAACATTCGCCTCATCCGCCAAATCTCCTTTGAGCTGAATCAGCCCGTCGGCATTTTGCAAGACTTGCAGGGTCCCAAGATTCGCCTGGGCAAATTTAAGGATGGTCCAATTACGCTCGAAAAAGGTGATCCCTACGTCCTCACCAGCAATCCCATGCCAGGAACCCAAGAAATGAGTTCCGTCACCTATAAGCCGTTGGCAGATGAAGTTCCTCCCGGTTCCACCATTTTGCTAGACGATGGCAAGGTGGAGATGTATGTCGAGCGCGTCGATACCGTTAGCCGCGAATTGCACTGTCGCGTTGTGGTGGGCGGCGTCCTATCGAACAACAAAGGGGTCAACTTTCCTGGGGTCTACCTGTCCATCAAAGCCCTGACAGACAAGGACAAAACCGACCTGATGTTTGGGTTAGATCAGGGGGTGGACTGGGTCGCTCTCAGCTTTGTCCGCAATCCTCAGGACATTTTGGAAGTAAAAGAACTGATTTCCAGCGCCGGAAAAAATGTTCCTGTGATCGCCAAGATTGAAAAGCATGAAGCGATCGAGCAAATGGAAGCCATCCTTTCCATCTGTGATGGGGTAATGGTGGCACGGGGTGACTTGGGGGTTGAATTGCCTGCCGAGGATGTCCCTATTCTGCAAAAGCGGCTGATTCAAACTGCCAATCGTTTGGGTATTCCCGTCATTACAGCGACCCAGATGCTCGACAGCATGGTGAACAACCCCCGTCCCACACGGGCAGAAATTTCTGACGTGGCAAACGCTGTTCTGGATGGCACCGATGCGGTCATGCTCTCCAATGAAACGGCTGTGGGCAAGTTTCCGGTGCAAGCGGTAGAAACGATGGCACGCATTGCAGTGCGGATCGAGCGAGACCAACCGGCTCAGCCCAACCTGGAGGATAAACCCGGTCACTCTATTCCCAATGCCATCAGCCAGGCGGTTGGGCGCATTGCCTCCCAGCTTCAGGCAGCGGCAATTATGACCCTGACAAAAACGGGAGCAACCGCCCGGAATGTATCAAAATTCCGTCCCCGGACCCCCATCCTTGCCATTACCCCCCATGTGGATGTTGCCCGACAGCTCCAGTTGGTTTGGGGGGTGCGCCCTCTCCTCATATTGGATCTGCCATCCACCGGGCAGACGTTTCAGGCAGCGCTGAATGTGGCTCAGGAAAAGCAACTGCTGTTTGAAGGGGAATTGGTGGTGATGACAGCAGGGACGCTGCAAGGAGTTGCCGGTTCTACTGACCTGATCAAGGTAGATGTGGTGACAGCGGTTTTGGGTAAGGGCGTCGGCATTGGGCAGGGTTCTGTCAGTGGTCGTGCCTGCGTTGCCCACACAACCCATGACCTCAAAAACTTCAATCCGGGTTCCATTCTGGTTGTTTCTAGTACGAACGCTGACTATGTTGAGGCAATTCGCAAAGCAGCCGGGATCGTTACGGAAGACGATAGCCTGACCAGCCACGCTGCCGTAATTGGCTTACGCCTTGGCGTTCCGGTTATTGTGGGAGTAAAAAATGCGACAAGCGTTATTCGGGATGGTACCTTGTTGACGCTGGATGTCCAACGGGGAGTGGTATTCTCCGGTTCGGCGGGGCGTGTTCCAGCGGATCTGTCGTTGCCTGTGCCTACGGAAGTATAGAGGAGGGGAAAGGCGCGATCGCCTTCATCCTCGCATACCTGATGGGATCTCTGCTTGGCAGTTTTTACCCATTAATTCTCTGCTCAGGATTACGTACGAAATAAAACCTGGAATTTTTGATGAGAAGCGCGGCAATGCCGCGCTTCTCATCAAAAATTCCGGTTTTTATTTTATTTTCGATGCTCAACGAATGATAATTGAGGGAATTGCGGATGTTCCAGGCAGAGTTGTGTGAATCTCCAACCCATCAATTCAGAACATACACCGTAGGAATTCATCTAATCTTTATGGCAACCTAAAGATGTTAATAAGAACCAGGCGCATTGATAAGACGGTGTTCCAGTATCCCCGAAGATTCTCGCAAAAGAATTTTTTGACCTGATTTCTGAATCAAAAATATCTGAACAAAAAATATTTAGACAAGAAATAGTGTTGACCAGGGGATAGTTATCAAGGAATATATCTGGCAAAGACATGGGTGAAATTAAATTCGAATGGCGATCGCCATTCGAACCCGTAGCCCTTCCCTGTTGAAATCGTCATTTTTCCAGCATCAACTCCCGTCCCAATAGTTGCGCCTAAAGCATTTGCGCAGGAAGGATGTCTACAGCCATTTCGATTAAACAACCCGAATCATTGATAGGGTGGTTTGTTTTGCCATTTGTGTCTGCTGCTTGGCAAGCAAGGGTGATCTCTACAACACAGGTTTGGACACCCTTACACCCCTACAGTTTTTCTGACAGCCTCTCCAGGCTGATCGGCTCACGAGGGAGAGCAGCCTTATGATGAAAGACACAAAAGAAGGTAATCACGGCACTTACGTTCCGGCACCTGCCCGGATGCGTGATGCCCAAAAGCGGTCTGGTGTTTCCCCTCATGCCTCAGAGCTAAAGCTTGATGTGCTGCTTGAAAAAGCGATTGAGCAGTACCAGATCCGAGAATTTGATGCATCGATGACGGTCTTCCGGCAAGTGCTGGATGGCTATCGCGAGCAGCAAGACATGCAAGGGGAAGGGATGGCGCTAAGCGGGATGGGGCTGGTGCTCTACGCGATGGGGCAATATGCCGAAGCGATCGCCCATTCCTACCAAGCCCTGGCGATCGCCCGTCAGTTGATGGATCGCCGCACCGAACGACAAGCCCTGGGCAACCTGGGGAACGCCTACCGCCACCTGAACGACTTCCCGAAAGCGATTGAGTACAAGCTGCAAAGCTTGAATGTGGCGCGGGATATTGGCGATCGCCGGGGGGAAATGGCGGCGCTGAACAACCTGGGCATGGTTTACAAAGCCATCGGCGATTATACCGCTGCTATTTTGTTTTATGAACAGGGCTTACGCCTGTCTCAGATTTTGGGCGATTGGCAGGTTGAAAGCCAGATTTGGCGTAACCTGGGCAATGCCTACCATGCTCAGGCAAATTACAACAAAACCATCGAGTGCTACGAGCAACTGCTGAAGCTGACGCAGCGGATGGGCGATCGCCAGATGGAAGGACAAATCCTGAAAAATTTGGCAAGTGCCTGTTACAGCCTGGGCAACTACGAAAAAGCGGTTACATATCATCGGAAGCGCCTGGATATTGCCCGCACCCTGAATGATTATCGCAATGAAGAACAGGCACTCGAAAGCCTGGGGGTGATTTATGACTCGATGGGCAACTACACCCTGGCGCTGGAGTGCTACGAACAACGCCTGGTGGTCGCCAAGCTGATGAGCGACAGCACCCTGGAGCAACAGGCGATCGCAACCCTCAAGTCTCTTTGTTATCTGGTAGGGGACTATGCCCGTGCCAGCCGTTATTGATTGATTCTGAGTTGTCTCTGGTTTTCTCCCCAACTCCTTCTAAACCCACAACCTGCGCTTGCTTCTCCTTGAATACAACTTGCGTGTGCCCTGCGGCAATCTGTTTGATGCAGTTGCCGCATCTTTTTTGGCTCAAAGGGTGACAACCCCCTTCGAGGGCTTATCTGGCAGAGATTTGAGACAATGATAGGGTCAAAAAAATAGGGGGCAGACTGCCCCCCCCAAAAAATATGTTGCCCTCATCTTACCAAACCGTCCTGCGAAAGCATCTCAGCGAACAGCAATATCTGACCCTGGAGCTGCTGATACTTTTGATACAAGCTCATCGGCAGGTTCAACTCTCGATGTTGGCAAGTGTGTTTCCCCAACCGATTAAATACGAGAGTCGGATTCGCAATTTGCAGCGGTTTTTGCTTCTCCCTCAGCTGAGTGTGAAAGTGTTATGGTTTCCGCTGATTAAATATTGGCTGCGACAAGCGCAAACCGGACATCGCTTAAACCGCTCCCAAAGGCGATATCTACAAAAGCAGCATCTGCACTATGGGCACTGGCTGATTGCCATCGACCGCACCACATGGAAAGGCCGCAACTTGTTGATGGTGACGGTCGTTTGGGGCACCCACGCCTTGCCCCTGTATTGGCAACTCTTACCGCAGGTCGGCAGCAGTAGCCTGAGCACGCAAAAACGCTTATTGCAGATCGCCCTCAAACTCCTCAAACCCTATCCCGTCTTAGTGCTGGGAGACCGGGAGTTCCATAGCCCGAAACTGGCGGATTGGTTGAAGCGTCAAGGGGTTGCCTTTGCCCTGCGGCAGAAGAAGGATCTCCACTTCCAGCAAAGCCCTGATGCGGACTATCAGGTGCTCAAGGCGCAGGGGTTTCAACCGGGAGCATCCAAGTTTTATGTGGGGGTGAACTGTAATAAAGGGGATGGGCTGGGTCCGTTCAATCTGGCGGTGTATTGGAAACGCAAGTATCGCCAAAAAGGACCGAAAGAACCCTGGTACATTCTGACCAGCTTGCCCACCCTGAAGCAAGCTTTAGCTGTCTATCGCTGTCGCTGGGGCATCGAACAGTTCTTCAAAGATTGCAAAACCGGGGGGTACCACTTGGAGGATACCCGGGTGAATGAGACGCGATTTTTGGCGTTGGTTTTGGTTATTGTCCTGGCGTATAGTTTGGCGACGCTGCAGGGGCAACAGATGCAGAAATTAGGGATAGCGGACTACGCTGGGCGTATCCAAAAGCACCAGGATACCTATCCCCGGCACAGTGATTTTAGCTATGCCTTGTACGGTCAACGCTGGATCTATGGGATGGAGATCTGGGCAGAATGGGCCTTTTCTCTGATGGCATTGAAACCTCACAAACGCCTCTTTTTTCAGCGTGGGCTGCATGCCTTATCCCTGATGCAGCAAGCATCTTAGCTATGTTGTCATCCACTAAGCTTTTTTGGAGATCGCCCAAGTATGGATTTGAGCGCGCCGCTGAGCGGCGCGCTCAAATCCATACTTGGTGGGTTTTGGGAACGTCGCGCACCGCGCGGCGTTCCCAAAACCGATCATCCTGATTTTCGAACCTAGGCTAGGGGCAACGAAAAGCGGAATGTGCTGCCTTTGCCCAATTCGCTTTCTACTTGCATTTCGCCCTTGTGCAACTCCACCAGACGGCGACTGATGGCTAGCCCGATGCCTGTGCCGCCAGAGTTGCGATCGCGGCTACGATCGGAGCGCCAGAATCGCTCGAAAATATGGGGCAAATCCTCTGGGGCGATGCCCATGCCTGTGTCGCTCACGGCTGTCCAGAGGCGATCGCCCACCTGCCATGCCTTAACCACGATGGTTCCCCGGGAAGTGTAGCGCAGGGCATTGCCCACTAAGTTGACGAGAATCTGCTCGACTCGAATGGGATCAGCGGCAACGGGTGGCAGTTCTGCGGGTGCATCCAGGAGAATAGTCAACTGCTCGTTATCCAACACCTGGTCAGAAAACCGCTGCACCACCGAATCCAGAATGGGATAGAGGGCAGTTGGCTGAGTGTCGATAGGCAGATAACCCGCTTCAATTTTCGAGAGTTCCTGCAGGTCATTTACCAGGCGACGCATGCGCAGCGTTTCGCGGGATAGCAGTTGGTACAGTTCAGACGACGGTTCAAGGGTGCCATCCGACAACCCTTCCAGATAGCCCTCCACAATTGTCAGCGGCGTTCGCAGTTCGTGGGTCAGGTCGGTTACCAGGTCGCGTCGCCGTTGCTCTACATTTTGCAACTCGGCTGCCATGCGATTAAAGCTGTGGGCTAACTGGTCGAGTTCGGGGATTTCCTGGGGTGGCATTCGTTCCTGCAAATCCCCGGCAGCAAAATTTTTGGTGATGTCTTCCATCTGAATCAGGGGTTGCACGATGCGGCGGGACACCAGATAGCTCAGCACGCCCGCTGTAGAGGTGCCGACGACGACAGACCAGTATGCTCCCCGATTCCAGGCATGTTGAAAGGCTTGCATCAGATCCCGGCGCAACGGGCGAATGCTGACAATGCTGCGCCCTTCGATACTTTCCAAAAAGACGACGAAGTAGCGAGGGGAAAAGACTTTGCTGACGGTGATGAGCGTGATGGCTCCAAGCAACGTCACGATTAGATGGGAAAAAAATAAGCGCGATCGCAACCCCGGCTTTGACATAGTGCCGCCCTCATCTAGCCAATATCAACAAGAACAGTTTTTCTTTCTAAGCAATACCTTAGCTATTTTTCTAAACCCCTGGATTTTGCGTGTGCTCAGCGCACGCAAAATCCAGGGGTTTAGAAAAATGGGCGAGCATGTTGTTTCCCCAAAATGGGTTTTATTTTTTGCTTAGTTCTGAGGCAAGGCTATCTAATTGCGCTCAACCCGCTGGATACGGGCAGAGATACCCTGTTGCTGGAGGGTTTGGGACAAATCTCTGGCATGACCCTCTTCGCTAAACGCACCAAACTGCACCACCGCGCCGCTGTCCAAATTGCGCACATAGGCATCGGGGACGGCGTCCTGTGCCTCGCCCAAAGCCGCATCTCCGGTGTAGTCGGTGACGACGTAGTAGTAGACCTGCGGCGCATCGGGCGGGGCAGCAGCGACCGGGCTGGGAGAGGGCGCACTGCGCGGGGCAGGGGATGGAGTGGTGGTTTCGATGGAAGCGGGAACGCGAGGACTGGGGCGCGGGGCTGGGGCTGCCTGGGGACGGGGGGCAGGAGCCGCTGCCACGGGCGATCGCGCCGGAGCAGGAGCGGGCACAGGGGCAGGGGCAGGCGGTTGAGCTGCCGTTTGCGGAGATGTTGCGGGTAGGGATGGCGTTGATGCAGCCTCAGGGCTACTGTCCTGGCTTGCTGCTGGGTCTTCGGGGGAAGAGGCTGGGTCATCCAGGGGGTCGCTCGTCCCATCTACCTCATCTTCGGGCAGGGTGCTGAGGGTATCGAGATTGAGGTCGCGAAATTCCTGGCTCGAAAGGTCGGGAGTGAAGGGGGCATCGCCCACTGTGGTGTCTTCTTCGGGCAAGGTCAGGTTGCCGTCGGTTTCGGACGGGGCATCGTCGTTCTCTGCGCCCATGAAGGGCAGCCCATTGGGATGGGTGATGACATAGCCCAGGGTCACGCTGGATAGCAGGAGCAGCACCATTGAGCCAATGCCCAGGGGGGTGAGCAGGGTGTCGAGCATCCGGGGAGCGGGTTCTGCTCGCAGGTCGGCTTCGTCGTCTGCCAGACTGCGCAGCAAATGCTCGGATGACTCCATGTAGTCGTCGTAGTTTTCTGCCTCAGCCGGAGGAGCCATTGGGTCGAAGCCACCCGCCGATGCGGTAAAGGTTGTGGCAGGGTGTTCGCCCTCCAATGCCCCGGCAAAGCCAGGGGCGATCGCCAGCATTGCCGGATTGTCTACGGTTGCCTCGGGTGTGGCGGTGGCAACTTGGGCGGGAGTCGGTTGAGGGCGGATGGGCGATCGCCGCCGCTCCCGCCGATAGCGGGCTAGCTCATCCTCCAAACGCACATCCATACAGCGCAGGGTTGCCTGTAGGGATGGATGCAGATCCAGCAATTGAGGAGCCGAAGGATCGGTGGAAGGACGTTGAGGCATAAGGGGGTCACTCCTGCCGAAAGGGGCGTTATGAGCGAGAAACGGTTTAGTTAGCCAATCTCCTGTAAGGTAACAGGAAAATCAGGACTGATCGTTCTAAACCAGAACCAAATCAGAATGCACATTATAATAACGAATTCGTTGAAAAGTACGCGATAATCCTCTACGGATAGAGGAAATCATCGAGAAACATGGCGGGCTTCCCCTACATTTAGGTTACATTTAGGTTAGGTGAAGAGGCGAAGTATTCAGGTGAAGCATGATTGGGAGTTAATCCTCCTGAAGACGCATCTCCCCTGCGAAAGGTTCCTTATGCTACGGAAAATAAACCGGGCAGTTGGGGTGCTTTCTCCCGAATCTGGCTACCTGGCAACTGTCTCGCAAGCCAATCATCTTGAGGATGGAATGCGGTTGCCCAATTTTTTCACCGCATTTTTCACCGCATAGGATCACGTACGAAATAAAACCCGGAATTTTTGCAGAGAAGCGCGGCATTGCCGCGCTTCTCTGCAAAAATTCCGGGTTTTATTTTATTTTCGATCCATAGGATTTGAAAGTGGGGTAGAACCAACTTAGGACGCTCAAAGCTGTTCCCTGCATCTATAATTCTGTTTTTAATTCTGTTTTGACCTTTTGCTTTTACCTTTTGGGTCCTCTGGCTCTATTGTGTATGGCTTGCCCGTAACCCCCATCCGTTGCCCAAGGAGTTTCTTATGGCGATGCGATCGCTCCAACAGGTTCTCGGTGCTATCGAACATCAACCCAACTGGCAGCAACGTCAGCAGTTTCAGCATCTGCAAGTGCGATGGATGGAAGTGGTGGGTGCGGTCGTAGCCGCTCAAACGCGCCCCATTGCACTCCAGCGACAGGTGTTGCATGTGGCAACCTCCAGCTCGGTGTGGGCGCAAAATCTGATGTTTGAGCGCCAACGCATCCTCGATAAGCTCAATGCCCAACTGCCGTTTCGGATTTCTGATATTCGCTTTTCGACGGCTCGCTGGAATGATAAGTCGGCGGCAGTGGCGGCTTCTGAAACCACGGAATTGTGGGAACGCCATCCCAGTCGGATGGTTGCCCCTACTCAAGCCAATCGTCTGCCACCCGTCGAGCCAAAAACGCCCGATGATGCTTTCCAGCGCTGGGCAGAGCAGGTTAAGGCGCGATCGCACGCCCTACCCGCCTGTCCCCTTTGCCGCTGCCCCACGCCCAAAGGGGAGCTAGAGCGCTGGTCGATGTGTGCCCACTGCATTGCCAAAACCTGGAGACAATAACAACATGCTCGCCATTTTTCTAAAGCCTTTGATTTTGCGTGCGCTCCGCGCACGCAAAATCAAAGGCTTTAGAAAAATGGCGAAGGTATTGAATAAGGGTTTTATTTTCACTCCTTAGAAGGAAGATTCGTTGAGTTGGACGATAACGGTTTGGTCGTAGAGAGAAACGCGATCGCCCGTGACCAATTTCCGCCCGCGTCGTGTTTCAACTTCCCCATTAACCAGCACTTCCCCGGACAAAATCAGCATTTTCGCTTCTCCGCCCGTTTGCACTAACGCCTGCCATTTGAGAAATTGATCAAGCTTAATAACAAGCTCTGATGAATCAACCATGTTGCTGAGGAATATGTGGATAGTCCCTATCCTGAATGTACTGATCCTATGTTGCCAGGTTCTTGCCAGTTTCCTTACCATGATCTTTGCGCCTCATCTCCATAACACCACAGCCATTCTTTAGGGACTTGCCAGAAAAGAATATCCCCATTTTTTGAGAGAGGGCGCGTCTCAGACGCGCCCTCTCTCAAAAAATGGGGATATTCCTTTCTGGCGATCGCCTAATTTGGGATGAGGGGGAGCATGAGGGTCACAAAGTAGTAGACCAGAGGTGCCGTGAAGACATAGCTATCAGCGCGATCGAGAATGCCACCATGACCGGGGATGAGCTTACCTGAATCCTTTACGCCCGCATCGCGTTTCATCATGGATTCTGTTAAGTCGCCAAGCAGGCTGGCGATACCAATCAGCAAGCCCAGTGCCATGCCCGTCAGGGGAAAGCCATTCCAATCCAACCCCCAGGATCCCAGCGTTCCTACCAACACACTGCCCAATACGCCGAAGACTGCCCCTTCGACGGTCTTTTTGGGGCTGATTTGCGATAGGCGGGTGCGCCCAATCAGCTTACCGAACAGGTATGCGCCGATGTCTGCTGCCCAGATGCAGCCGAAGGCAAGTAGCGTAGCGGTGAGTCCGATTGGCATCTGGCGGAAATCCAGGGTATCGGGCAGGTAGCCCTGAAGGGGCAGGTTTGCCACATCCGTTTGCCCCAAAAAGCGTAGCCGCACCCAATAGCTTGGCAGATAGCCGCCATAGAACAAGCCCAAAATGGAGGTTGAAATGTCGGCGATCGTCGCAAGGTTGGGCTGGAATAGCAGGTAGAAACAGATAAAGGTTCCGGCAACGGGAAAAACGGCATCTGCTAGGGATGGGGCAAAACTACAAATGAAGAGTAATGCCTGGCTGACGACCAGGGTTGTTTTTGCAGCGGGTGCAATGTTGGTTGCCCGCACCAGTTGAAAAAACTCCTGTTGCCCCAGGAAGACAATGATGCACATGCCGACGGTAAAGTACCATCCGCCCAGGGTTGTCATACCCAGGGCAAGAATAATGGCGACGATGGCACTAAGGATGCGAGAGAGGGGCATAGGAAAGGTGCTCGGAGGTGCTAAAGATTAAGAACGGAATAAGTGAAGGTAAATAGGTCGATCAGCCTTGATGATACGCGGATCTGCATGGGAAACGGCAGCGTCACGATTGTAATAGAGGAATTTGCCAGGTCCAACATCATTAAGATTGGTTTATTGCTGCATGATGGGTAAACTTTTGAGAGCCGATTGGGCGATCGCTCGTCCTCATTTTGACCGCTTTCCTTAAGATTGGGTGAGAGAGCGAAGCACTTGCCTCAGTGCTTCTAGATGATTGCTGAATCCGATTTCAGGCTACTTTCCCATCCTGCCCCTACCTTGCCCCAAGGCGATCTCCAAGAAAGAATATCCCGATTTTTTGAAGGAGGGCGCGGCTAAGCCGCGCCCTCCTTCAAAAAATCGGGATATTCTTTCTCAGAAATGTCCTGAGTTACTGGCTTTTCCCGTCTGCAAGAAAAACGCAACCCGATATTATTCCTTAGGATTGAAAATAAAATAAAACCCGGAATTTTTGATGAGAAGCGCGGCCATGCCGCGCTTCTCATCAAAAATTCCGGGTTTTATTTCGTACGTGATCCTTGGATAGGGGGTTAGCAAATAAATAAAATCCCTGGGAGAGGGGGTACGGCGTCGCCGTACCCCCTCTCTCAAAAATGGGATCTCTTCTAAATAGGACTGACGTAGTTGAGGGATTTTTTTGGCGCTCTGCACCGGAAAAATCCCTCAACTGCCTGGGTTTTTGCACAAAGTGCGTAAGTCCTACTAAAAAAAGTGAGCCACTTTTAATAGGTTCGCTATGATGAATGACCAAAGTCAAGGGTTTAGTAATTTGGGGTTGAATCCCTGGCTGGTGGGGCGATCGCGCATCTCTCCACCGCAAAACTTGCCACAAAACTTTCATCCCTTTTGCCAGAAGTTCAGGTGTCCATTTCCGGCTTTTCCTCTTTCTGAGGTGGGTAGCCATAAATAAATGAGGTTATGGAGGGTGGCGCTCTCCGCTGGCTTTATTTATGACCATGTACTGATTCACGTCACTTCACTCTGTCCTATGGGTACTTTTCTACGCATTAATGGACTGAACTGGAAGGTCAACCAGGGCATTCTGATGATGTCGATACTGGGGGGATGGGTTGGATTCGTTCCGGTCAGCTACGCCCTGGCTCCCGATTCCGCCCTACAAGCTGCCCCACAATCCACTACACAATCCGCCCCACAATCTGGTGTTCCCCAAAGCGATCGCAGTCGCGCAACTATTTACCTGGCTCAAGCCTCTGAGGCAGGCGCACAGACAAACTTTCAGCAAATGCTGTTTGTTAACCCAGTTTTGGGGAGTGATGAAACAGGTGACGGGACACTGCGATCGCCCTTCCGCTCGATTACCCGTGCTGTACAGTTTGCCGAATCTGACACGGTCATCATGCTGGCAGGCGGAACCTACAGTCAGCGGACAGGAGAGCGCTTTCCGATTGGCTTGCCGCCAGGGGTAAGGTTACTGGACATGCCAAATGTCACCGTGACGATTCAAGGAGAAGTTTTAGAAGGACAAGCCGTAGCCGTTGCACCCGCCCCAGTTCCCGATCCAGTTCCCGCCTCAGTTCCAGAGGGAGCGGAAATAGAAGGGCGATCGGCTCCCGTTCCCCAACCGAGGTCATTGCCTGCCCCAGAAGCGGTGCCTGCCCCAGTTTCCTTCGCGCCGCCCGTCGAAATTCCAGTTGCACCCGCTCCAGAACCAACGGCGATCGAGATTCCTGTGCTGCCACCTGCGGTGGAGGTTGCTCCTGCAATTCCTCGCCCCGCCCCTGCCCCATCCCGCCTGCCCACGGCTGATGCCCCCATCGAAATCCCGGTTCCTCCACCGGAGAACCCAATGCCCCTGGCAGTTGGGCGATCGGCACAGCCTGTAACGTCGCGACCTACGCCTCCCCCTCAGCCTATCCTCCAGGCAGCGTCGCCGCCTCAGGTCAATGCCGTGTTGCCAACGCCAGCACCAACGGCTAACCCAAATCTACTTCCGGTTCCAGACCCCAATGCACCCCTGGGGTATGTGGGCGATTTTCCAACGGTTTCCCTTGAAAATTTTGATGTTCCCAGTACTCCGACCACCTTACCCACGGCTCCAATGAGGACAGCGGCGCGATCGCCCGACCCCAGCCTGCGCTACCGTGTCATCGTGCGCCTGGACAATGACGCGCTGGGGGGATGGATTCGTTCAGTCGTACCCGAGGCGTTTGAAACCATAGTTAATGGCGAACCTGTTATGCAGATTGGAGCCTTTCAGACTGTTGAAAATGCGGAAGCGGCTGCCGAGTTCTTGAACCAGAACGGAGTTCGCGCCATCATTCAGGAACTATAAGGAGCAGTACCTTTGCCAATTTTCCCAAAGCCTTACTTTTGCGTGCGAGACGCCCACGCAAAGGTAAGGCTTTGGGAAAATTGGCGAAGGAAAATCATGACTTTTTGAGGTCTACCGGATTGCTTTTCGTGCGGATTTTGCTCAGAATGCCGCAATGCAGACGGGCGAGGTGTAAGGTAAAACAAGGTGGTGGGTAGGACTTACGGCACTGGGGAGCGTTCGTGGGTCTCCGCCCATCGCCGCCTAAGACTCCCCCAATTACAGCGCTTTGCGCTTGAATCAGCCACAGTTGTTTTTGTGAAAGCCGCGCTCTGCGCGGCTTTCACAAAAACAACCTGGTTTTAAGCGCTTGCAAAGCGCTGTAATGCAGCGCTTTGCGCCAGTTTTCAAAAAACCTGCCAAAAACTCCTGCTTCTAGCTGTGCTGAGCGCACGCAGAAGCAGGGGTTTTTGGCAGGGATTTTTGAAAAACGGTGAAGATACTGGTTGCAGTAGGAGGAGTGATGCCCACAACCCACCCATGCAGGCGGGGCTGAGCCTGGGGGCTGCGGAATGGTGAAGGCGATCGCCCCTGACAAATCGAACTGGCACTGTCCCAAAACTCTATCTATGGATAGGGGAAGAAATACTCCTTCGAACGACGCGAGATCGCATGAGGAGTGCAGTACAACTCCTGGATATATCGAAGGATAGAGCTCTACAAAGCCACTTGTTTGCCCTTTGAATACAAGTCAGCCTGGGGTTGGAGAAATCGATTTTTCCCGCTAGTCCTTCTGTACTTCCTGATACCAAAGCCATTCTTTGGACTTTCCGCAAACAAGCGATCTCTACGACAAAAATCCTTCCTGCCGATCGAGCTATCCCAAATTGTGACTGCGATCGCGCCATTTCCCTCACGGATGGAAGCTAAGAAGCAAAAAGGAAAAATATTGAAGTATGAATAAATGTAGACTTCAAACTTTGGCTGAATTACTTGATAGAAATAACTTTATTTATGCAAAACAGAAGAATCTTTTGGCGAGACTAAAAGTTATTTTCTAATAAAAATGTCTTGTTTTATTCAAGTCACTATTATTGAAGGACTTATCGTAGAAGGCTAATCCATTTTTGAGGTAACGTCCAACTGGGAAATTTTCAAAACTTGAAGCTCAGATCTAAAATCTCCCTTAAAAAGCCTGATCTATCAACATAAATATTGCTGTAAACCCTTGTAAGACAAGGCATATAAGCACTTTTTTTAATATTCTTTTAGGTGCATTACATGCTTCAGATTTTGCGAAATGCCGCAATCGAAGACGAAGAAGCTATTTCCTGCGCTTCTGATAACTATTTTTAGAAATGGCAATATTACTCAACACAGTCACTAGAAAAATGGCGGCTTATAATGTAATCTTATATTGCATGATTGATTAATTTCTCGTATTCTGAAGCCGCAGTCTGTCTTTAGCTGGTTATCTGATCGAGTCAAGGAGTGTGTGTTGCAGTCATGCAGTATCAGCACATCCTGAGATAAGCGATCGCCAGCTATTTTGGGGTGTCTGAACTTACTGAATGGAGTAAGCGATGTCAAGTTCACGACCAAAGGTTCGTATTGAGAACCTCATCAAGATTTATGGGGAAAATCCCCAGGAAGCCTTAAAAATGTTCCGCAATGGGGCGGATCGCTCCACCATCCTCGAAAAGACGGGGAATGTTCTTGGAGTTGCCGATGTCACCTTCGACATCATGGAAGGGGAATTGTTTGTCATCATGGGGCTGTCTGGCTCCGGGAAATCGACGCTGGTGCGCTGCATCAATCGCTTGATCAACCCCACCAGCGGTCACATCCTCATTGAGGATGAGGACGTGGCGCATGTCAGCAAAGAGCGGTTGCGGGAGATTCGTCGCACCAAGGTTTCGATGGTGTTTCAGCGCTTCGGGCTGTTTCCGCACAAGAGCGTGCTCGACAACGTGGAATATGGGTTGAAGATGCGGGGAGTTAACCCCAAATTGCGGCGAGACAAGGCATTGGAAACGCTGGATATCGTTGGCTTGGCAGAGTGGGCAAACTACCTGCCCTCTTCCCTCAGTGGTGGAATGCAACAACGGGTGGGCTTAGCCCGTGCCCTGGCAACGGATGCCCCTATTTTGTTGATGGATGAAGCCTTTAGCGCCCTCGACCCGCTGATTCGGCGGGGCATGCAGGATGAGCTGATTCGCCTGCAAGATGAGTTGCAAAAGACCATCATTTTTATCAGCCACGATATTCAAGAATCGCTGAAGATTGGCGATCGCGTCGCCATTATGAAAGATGGCTATGTGGTGCAAATTGGCACACCGGAAGACATTGTGACCAACCCTGTTGATGACTACATCCGCGAGTTCACTCAGGATGTTAACCGGGCGCAAGTGCTCCGTACAGGGTCTATCGTCAAGCACACTATTCCGTTCATCCTGGGCAAAGATTCGGCATTGGCGGCGCTGGAAACCCTGCACAGCCGGGAACGTTCCACGATGTATGTGGTTAACCACGAAAACAAACCTGTTGGGTTGTTGGAGCTTAACCGTTTGGAGCAAGCCGTGCAGGATGGGCATCAAGATGTCACCCACATCATGGAAACGGATTTTCCGGTGGTCTATTCCTCCAACACATTGGAAGACATTTTTCACGTTGCCCAATCAAACGTCCCCATGGCTGTGGTCAATCGGCAGGGCAAATTTACGGGCACGGTCGAACCTTGTGACATTCTCTCCAGCATTGGTCGCCTGACCAAAACCGGGGAGAGCCAACTGGATGCGCTGGAGTCGATTTCTTCCCGTGCGAAGGTTGCTGTCTAATGCTGTCTAAGTTCTGAAACGTCTGAGCCTTGCGTGGGCGATCGCCAGCCTTTGCTGCGATTGTGCCTGCGTTGACTCAGCCTGCAGCCCAACCGTTTCTATCGTTGTGATTTTTCATGATTTTGATGATTGATTGCACCGTCGTAAACTCTCTTTTCAATTCCTATGGAATGGTTTTCTGATTTAGTTAACTGGTTTTTCACAGGCGATCCCATCGAGCTGATTCCGCTCGGAGATTGGATCGCCGCCATTGTGGACTGGGTGGTGGATAACTTTCGCTGGATTTTCCAGGCGATTCGCGTACCCATCAGCCAGATGCTTAACGGCATCGAAAGCTTTTTGCAGTGGCTCTCGCCCAGCATTTTCCTGACTGTGTTGGGGCTGCTGGCATGGCAGTTTGGCGGGCGAGGGCTGGCAATTTTGAGCATCATCGCTATGGTTCTGGTTGCCATGATTGGAGCCTGGGCAGAGTCGATGACGACCCTGTCTCTGGTGATTACAGCGGTGGTGCTGTGTATGGCTGTGGGGTTACCCCTGGGCATTGCTTCGGCGCGGAGCGATCGCGTCGAAAGCTTTATCCGTCCGGTGCTCGACGCGATGCAAACTCTCCCCGCCTTCGTTTACCTCGTGCCTGTGGTGATGCTGTTTGGTACCGGAAAGGTGCCCGGCGTCATCGTTACCTTTGTGTTTGCAGTTCCTCCGCTGATCCGTCTGACCAACATTGGCATTCGTCAGGTATCTTCAGAAGCCATTGAAGCGGCTCTTGCCTTTGGTTCTACCCCCCGGCAAATGCTCTGGGACGTGCAGGTGCCCCTGGCGATGCCCACGATTTTGGCAGGGGTGAACCAGGCAATTATGCTGGCACTCTCGATGGTGGTGATTGCTTCGCTGATTGCGGTCGAAGGACTGGGGCAGATGGTGAACCGGGGCATTGGTCGGTTGGATGTGGGGTTGGCGGCGACGGGAGGCATTGGCATTGTGCTGATGGCGATCGTCCTCGATCGCCTGACCCAAGCCATTGGCAACCCACCCAAAGATGGACTGACCTGGCGCGAACGCGGACCCATTGGGCTGATTGGCAGCCTCCGGGGCGATCGCCGTAATCCCGCCGAAGTCTAGTAGTCATCCATGGCGTTTTACAACGGCGTTTAACAGCGACGTTTAACAGCTTGACCGTTTGATTTCACCTGATTTGACAGTTGATTTGACAGCTGATTTGACACCGTACTGACACCATTTCAAGAACACTATTTCAAGAAAAAAACGAAGTTCAGAAAAAAACGAAGTTCAGGAAAAAAACGAAGAAAGATGAAACCTCAATTCAATTTTGTATCAACTTCCCTCAAGCGCTTTGGAACGATGGCTGCATTAGGTGCTGTCCTCACAACGGCTGCTGCCTGTGGCACGGGCACAACACCCGAAGCCACCGCCCCAGAAGGCGCGGAAGAAGGCACAGAGGTTGCCGGAGCACTCCCCGGCGATGGGGTCACCGTAACCCCAGCCTATGGAACCCTGGAGGAACTGTTCCAGACCGAAATTGTCAACATGGGTCTAGAGCAGATGGGCTACGAGATTGGCAGTGCAAAAGAACTTGAGTATGCCACGATGCATGTGGACATTGCCAACGGCGGCATCGATTACACCGCTGTTCACTGGGAGCAACTGCACCAGGACTTTTTTGAGGAGAGCGGTGGCGAAGAAGCGATGCTGCGAGAAGGCATCATTGTCGCTGACGTGCTGCAAGGCTACCTGATCGACAAGGCAACCGCCGAAGAATACGACATCACTAATCTGGAGCAGTTGCAAGACCCCGAAATCGCGGCATTGTTTGACACCGATGGTGACGGACGTGCCAACCTGACGGGGTGTAACCCTGGCTGGGGATGCGAACTGGTGATTGAGCACCAACTGGATGAGTATGGTCTGCGCGACACCGTGCAGCATGACCAGGGGCAATACTTTGCGCTGATTGCCGATACCATCACCCGCTACAACCAGGGTGAACCCATCCTGTATTACACCTGGACGCCGCTGTGGGTGAGTGGTGTGCTAGCTCCCGGTGAAGAGGTGGAGTGGCTGAATGTTCCTTACACCTCTCTGCCAGATGCGCAGGGTGAGGTTGCCGAAGAAGACACCACCGTAGATGGCAAGAACCTGGGCTTTGCCCTCGACCAAATTCGGGTGCTGGCAAACCGAGACTTTGCAGAATCGAACCCCGCAGCATCCGCCTTCTTCGAACTGGTGCAAATCCCCATTGATGATGTGAGTGCCCAAAATCAACTGATCCAGGATGGTGAAGATTCCCCTGCGGATGTTCGCCGTCATGCGGAAGAGTGGATTGCAGAGAACCAGGAGCAGTTTGATAGCTGGGTCGCTGAGGCGATGGAAGTCGGTATGCAAGCTTCCAACTAAATCCGTAAGGGTTGAGCAAATAAATAAAATCCCAGAGAGAGGGGGTGCGGGCTTAGTCCGCACCCCCTCTCTCTGGGATTTTATTTTTAAGCGAGTCTCCAAGTGTTGTTTTTACTGGATAGATAATAACTCTGAATCAAAGTGATATGAAAGGGGCAAAGCGTCCCCTTTTTTTGACGCATCATGGAGGTAGTGATTTTGGGGTGTGTGGGCGCTGCCCACACACCCCAAAATCATTACCCTTTGAGGACTACCCTATGCCAGTCCCTACATAAGGTAGTAGCGATAATATTCAAAAAATGGTAGCTATTGAGAATCCTGTTCGTTTCGCGGGTTTAGAGGCTTTCTTTCAGCTATCAAAAAGGATTGAAGTATGACAACTCAACGGACTGTCCTGGTCATTGCTGCCTCAGAAGAAAGTGACGCCTCCTATCAGCAGCAATTACAGCAGGATAGAACTATGGTTTATAACATCCTCTTAGGGGGTAGTGGCATTCCCCTTCCAGGCTTATCTCAATCCGCTCTGAACCTTGATGGCATCCTTCTGGAGGTTGGCGCTTCCCGTAGCCTTCAGCTTCTCCGCTATTTAAGAGAGCAAACAAGTGCCCCCATTGTCGTTATTGATGATGGCGATATGGAGACGGCTGTTCAGGCGTTTAAGAATGGGGCGGTAGATTATCTGGTCAAAGACCGGGTGACCCCTGATGATTTGCGCCTTGCTATGCGGAGTGCGATCGAAAATGCGGAGTTGAAACGGGAACTGCACCGTAGTCAGGAAACATTTTGCACCTCGGTTGAAAACATGCTGGATTGCTTCGGTATATTTTCAGCTATGCGGGATGACATGGGACAGATTATGGACTTTCGCATTGATTACCTGAATGCGGCTGCCTGTGAAAATAACCAGATGCCCAAGGCTATGCAGATTGGGCGGGGGCTTTGCGAAATTCTGCCCACACATCGGGATTCCGGCTTGTTTAATGATTACTGCCAGGTGGTTGAAACGGGAGAACCTTTAATCAAAGATGCGTTGGTTTATGGGGATGTTTATGGCGATCGCCGCTTGGTTCGCGCTTTTGATATTCGTGCCACCCAATTGAATGATGGGTTCGTTGCTTCCTGGCGAGATGTGACCGATCGCAAACAACTGGAATTGCAACTAAACCAGACCGTAGCGGAGTTGCAGGCTAGCCAACAGCACAACCGCGACCTGACAGAAGCAATGTCTCAGATTGTGTGGACGGCGGACTGCACCGGGGCGGTGAACTACTGGAATCAAGCCTGGTATGAGTACACGGGCTTGAGCAAAGCAGAGTCTTTGGGGTTAGCAGGTGTTTTTACGGTTCATCCCGATGAGCGCGATCGCGTCCTCGCCCTGTGGAGCCACGCTATTACCCAGGGGCAATCCTTTGAGGTCGAGTACCGCATTCAGAACCGGGAGGGCGAATATCGCTGGTTCATTTGCCGAGCTATCCCAACGCGCGATCGCCAGAATCAGATCACCGGCTGGATTGGCACCATTACCGATATTGACCAGCAGAAGCAAACTGCCCTTGCCCTACAACGGAGTCAGGAGCGCCTAGACCTGGCGTAACTACTCAGGTTTAAGTTTTTAAGGATATTTTCAGGGTACGCAAGATGTGGCTATAGGATGTGGGGATTGTGCTTGACTAATTGCCCGCCCATGAGCCAGCCACCCCCTTCAAAATCCAT
>Ga0081526_100310_pt1 | contig 25114 bp, 20 predicted proteins | sample HotLakmasection2_FD_70991 | JGI IMG/M metagenome (GOLD analysis project Ga0081526, IMG submission 70991) | Hypersaline microbial mat communities from Hot Lake, Washington, USA - Section #2 (SPADES assembly) (version 2) | ecosystem: Environmental > Aquatic > Non-marine Saline and Alkaline >... | reverse complement strand
ACCATCCACCGCTTAGAAGTGCTGGGCTACTGCGATCGACTTGCCTGGAGCGAACCCCTACCCACCGGGCGCACCGGCGAATACATCAGCGTCATGACCCGCAAGCGCACCCTGGCGTAACGGGTTGGGCACGTAGAACCCCGGTTTCTGGTTCAGGTTCTTCTCATCGGTAGAATTACCACCAAAGAAACCGGGGTTCTAAGGGGATGACGCGATCGCTGCCAAAAGGAATTCCCCTGACCTACAGCACTCGCCCGGAGGCCGATCGCTTCAAGTACTGCCCCATGCCCGCACGCCCCAGCCACTGATCCCCATCAACAATCAGCTCGCCCCGCAGAAACACCCGCTTGACCTTGCCCTGCACCTCGCGCCCCTCAAACAGAGAGTAGTCGACGTTGGAATGATGAGTGTTGGCGCTGAGGGTGTGGCGCTCATTGGGGTCAAACAGCACGAGATCGGCGTCGCTGCCGATCGCGATCGCCCCCTTCTGGGGGAACAGGCCAAACATCTTGGCGGGGGCGGTCGAGGTCAATTGTACAAAGCGATTGAGGGTGATGCGTCCGGCATTGACGCCGCCGTCATAGAGCAGCGACAGCCGGAACTCGACCCCAGGCGCACCGTTAGGAATTTTGGAGAAGTCATCTTTGCCAAACTGCTTGGACTGCAGTAGGCCAAAGCGGTTTTCGTTAAAGCAAAAGGGACAGTGATCCGTCGCCACGATTTGCAGGTCATCGAACCGGAGGCCGCGCCAGAGGGCATGTTGGCATTGGTGATCCCGCAGGGGTGGGGTCATGACAAACTTGGCGGGTTCAAAGTCGGGGCGATCGTACTCTTCGTCCGTCAGGAACAGATAGTGGGGGCAGGTTTCCGCAAAGGCAGGGATGCCGCGATCGCGGGCCTCCACCACCGCATCCAGCGCTTCCTTCGCTGACAGGTGCACGATGTAGGATGGCACTTCCGCCAGTTCTGCAATGCGAATCACACGGTGGGCGGCCTCCCCTTCCATTAGTTGGGGGCGCGTCAGCCGGTGATATTTTGGGGAGGTGTTGCCCTGTTCCAGCGCTTCCTCAATCAGGGCTTGAATAACCACCCCGTTTTCCGCATGGAGGATCGCCATGCCGCCGTAATCGCCCACCGCCCGCATGGTGCGATAAATGGCGGCGTCATCCACCATCAGCACCCCCGGATAGGCCATGTAGAGCTTAAAGCTAGACACCCCATCCTGGTTGATCAGGTCGGGCAGTTCCGCCAGGGAACCTGGGTTCACATCGGTGAGGATGACGTGAAAGCCGTAGTCGATGCTGCATTGGGGTGCCGCCGCTGCCAGCCGTCGGTCTAGCGCGGCTTTGGGGCTGTCGCCGTGGAACTGTTGGGCAAAGTCGATAATCGTGGTGGTGCCGCCAAAGGCTGCCGATTTGGTGCCGCTCTCAAAGGTATCGCAGGTGTAGATGTCGTTGCCCATGGGCGTTTCCATGTGGACGTGGACATCGACACCGCCGGGAAACACCATCAAGCCAGTGGCGTCGTACGTCTCGACCCCCTCGGCAGGAATTTCGCGGGCGATCGCCTCAATGCGCCCCTTATCCACCAAAATATCGGCCACATAATCATCCACAGCGGTGACAATGCGACCGCCTTTAATTAGCACTTTGCCCATCAGGGTTCTCCAAGCTGGTTATGCAGTCTGGGGAGCTTAGGTCGGCGGTTGCGCTTTATAAGCGGCCCAACCGCCCAGGTCGGAAATATCCGGCCAGCCATGCTCATCAATCAGTGCTTTGGGATAGAGCATCGCGATCGCTGTCTCCCCATCGTGCAGCGTCACCTCCGCAGGATACATATGGGGCGGCTCGGTGGACACCAGATGGTCATATTGCTCCACAGACATTTGATAAAGTTCACCCGGAATCGAAATTCCGTCAGAATCCGTTGCATAAATGCCGGGATGCCAACCCTCCTTAACGGAATGTAAGCGATATTTAGGAGCGGTGCGGGTTTCTTTGACAAAGTCGGCCCCTTGCAAGTTGCCGTGATCCGGTTGTCCCCGCAAGGCAGAGCCACAGATGAAGACCAGCTTAGTTTCGGCAGTTGACATAAATAGTTATCCTCTAAAGATGATGAAGAAAGCAAAGCTAGACAAGGGGTTCAAGGTCGTCGACTGCGGCGCTGAGGAAAATCGCCATCGCCGCCACGATCTGGAGGCTTTTCGACCTTGCTGAGCCGTTCAGCCTAATCTTAGTTTTGGCATCGGCCACCCAGACTCAGGCAATAGTGGTTGGCCCAGTCAGATGACGCACCACCGCCCAGAAAACCCAGGCGCGATTTGCCGTTCCACCGTCCGCCCGCCCCGATCGCCATTCCCTGTTTGATTGAACCTGACAGCATTGTCGCTGATCCATGAAATCGTAAAAATATCACAGAACGATACCCCCTCAAACCTCCATCGACGGGTTGGAGGGCAGGGTCTCTAGCGCTTTGACGACCCGCTGTTTACTCGCGCTCAGGTGGGCCTGAATGGACGTGATCGCGGTGTCGGGGTCACCGGAGGCGATCGCTGCGCAGATCTGGCGATGCTCGCTACAGATGTCCAACACCTTGGGATTGTGGCGCGTGGTTTGCACCCGGAGCAGCATCATTTTGTCAAACACTTGATCCAGCAAATCCGTCAGCCAGGGATTTCCCGTACTGACGGCAATCTGGCGATGAAATTGGTAGTCCAGATTGAGCATTTCAAAGGTGTTGAGGGTCGAGGTCGCCCGCTGCACTGCCCGCTCCGACTGGACGATGGACTGATGCAGGGATTCCAGGGTGCGATCGCTAGCATGCAAACACGCCTCGCGGACAGCAGCCTGCTCCAGTGCCATGCGGCAGTCATACAAATGCACCGCATCCGTCACCGACACCGAAATCACCCGCAGTCCGCCGCTACTATCCAAAGTCACCAAGCCTTCCCGTTGCAGTTGGCGCAGCGACTCCCGAATCGGCGTCCGACTGACTTCTAACTGCTTGGCCAGTTGCGTTTCGACCAAGCGCTCACCCGGCGACAGCTCGCCCGACAAAATGCTGGTGCGCAGGGCTTGGTAGGTTTGCTCATGCAGCGATTCTCGGCGGGGCAACGGATTGGATAAAGTCACCAGGGTCAGCATCCTTTGACGAGAGAAGGGACAACGCAGTAGATCGAAAACTTGTAAACCATTTTACAGAGACGCTATTGTATACAGTATACGCTTCGACCTATAAAGTTCCTTAAGGAATCGTGAATCGTAGGTTTCCTGCAAAGAGGTTTGTGCATGGTTTATCAAGTTGCTTCTACCCTCGCTGTGAATGGCGATCGCCTCACCGCCATGATCCGGCAACTGGCGCAGCTGGGGGCACTACCCAACGGCGGCGTCCAACGGTTAGCCTTTAGTCCCGAAGATTGCCATGCTCGCTCCCTGGTGCGCCGCTGGATGGTGGAAGCTGGTATGACCGTCACCGTTGATGAAGCCGGTAATATGATTGGCCGCTACCCCGGTCGGTTTCAGGATGCACCGCCGCTGGTGACAGGTTCCCACATCGACACGGTGCCCAATGCGGGTCATTACGACGGCACCTATGGCGTGCTAGCTGGTATCGAAACCGTCAAAACCCTTTCAGAACAAGGACTGCGCCTCGATCACCCGATTGAAGTGATTGTCTTTGCGGATGAAGAGCGGACCATGGTGGGCTGCAAAGCTCTGGCGGGTAAGCTGCTCCCCGATCCGGAACTGTATCGCAGCCGCGATGGTGAACCCATTCAGGATTGCCTGGAGCGGGTCGGCGGCAATTGGGACATCATTCAGCACGCCCGCCGCACCCCCGAGGCGATGGCGGCGTTTGTCGAACTGCACGTTGAGCAAGGCCCGGTGCTGACTTCCGTGAACAAGCAAATCGGCGTCGTCACGGGCATTGTCGGTCAGCGCCGGTACTGGATTACGGTGGAAGGACAATCCAGCCACGCGGGGACGACTCCCATGTCTATGCGTCAGGATGCGCTGGTGGCGGCGTCTCAAGTCGTACTGGCGATCAACCGCGTGGGCCATCAGCCGGGGGATCAGGTCGCGACGGTGGGCCGCATGGATCTGCATCCCAACGTGCCTAACAGCATTCCCGGCAGGGTGGAGATGAGCCTCGATCTGCGGGATCTATCCAGCGATCGCCTCGATCAACTCCTGGCCGAAATCCAGCAGGCCATGGACGACATTGCCTCGGCAACCGGCACCCGCATTTCCCTGGCGCAGCGGTTAGACAACGACCCCGCCCCCGCCAATTCCCACATTCAACACGCGATCGCCCAGGTGTGCGAAGACCTGCACCTGAGCTACTGCCACCTGCCCAGCCGCGCCAGCCACGACGCCCAAGAGATGTCACGCATTACCGACATGGGCATGATTTTTGTGCCCAGCGAAGGCGGCATCAGCCACTCCGAAACGGAGTACACCAGTCCCACCGACTGCGCTAACGGCGCAAATGTGCTGCTGCACACCCTGTTGCAGCTTGATCAGCACTATCGATCGCCAAAATCAGCGGTAGCGGTTGTCCGTTAAAGGATTAGCGGGAAAAGCTCTTTTGGGGATCGGTGACGGGTGAGCCAGAGCACCGAGGCCAACCCCAAAATTAACGCGAGCAGAGCCATCATAGAGAACGGTTAGACTGTGTTCTTTGGTCCAGGGCATCAACCTCTTGTAGCGTTTCCCGAGGATCAGCTTGGTCAGATCGCTGAATGTAATTGACCTTGAGTTCTTCGAGCAGGTCTGAAACCAGCCGTGGCAATTCTTCGGAGTGGGTTTGGGCCTGCAGGGCTTGCCCCAGGGCCTGGCGAAAATCATGGCTCAGTCGCTCCAGCAGCATTCGGCCTTCCGCGTCGGCATAGGAATGAGCAAGCACATCACAACTCGCCTGGGCTAAATAGTCGGCGACCCCATTCAGTGCCTCTCCCGGCAGCGCGGCAAACCCAGGAAGCTGCCGCAAGCTGTGGTACATGTCGCCGCCTAGTAGGGCCTGCCGCAAACTGTGACGCAGCAATTGTTCGAGGTCCGGTTTCACCATGGGCATGACCTGCAATACGATGAGTTGAACGAGGCGATCGGTGATTTGATCAAGCTTCTCAGGGTCGCCGATGCGGGTATATGCCTGCTCTGACTGCCAGGCCGTGAGCAGCGTCCCATCCCGCACGGAGGATTGCGTCTGGTTGACCAACTGCACCAGGGCAAACTTGGAGACGCGATCGGACAGGTAGGCGGCAGGCTCATGGGTGACCTGGCCGATGAGATTTTCGACGTTGAAAAGCTGGGTACGATGCAGACGTACCGCTAACGGCAGCACCCGCAGCCAACGCCAGAAGGGCAATATCAGCGGCAATTCATACCAGCGTCGAGCCAGGGCGATCGCCCAGCTAATTTCAGAATGCTGACGACTGATCATCCAGGTTCTCAGCAGTAATTCGACTCCGAAAAAGCCGACAAAAAAGATGTCGAGTCGCCAAAACTCATCCACAAATTGGCCCGTGGGTAAAGTTTGGCGAAAGTAGTTTTGTTGCAGTAGGGGCTCTAACTTGGCGGCGATAAAAGTGTCGGCTTGGGGCCAACCAGTAGCTTGTAAATAGTCAGATTGCCAAAATGTTTGGAAGGCGCGATCGGCAGAATTAATCCCCGTGAAGTCCTGAATTTTTCTTTTTAACTTCGCAAATGTAGTAAATTGTCCCGAAGCTAAAAATGGATTTTCTACCACCAAAGTCGTACTTTGGTGTCGCAGATCAGTCAGGATAAAATTAATTTTTGGATTCGCTAAACCAGCATCATTCACAGCAGAACGGAGGGCCGCAATATCGGCTAAGTAGTCTTGGGTGATCGGGTGGGGGGCAATGCCCTTAATGGGATCATAGATTTCTACAACGGCAGGCACATACCGTAAGTAAATCTGTCGCAGGGGCACGTAAGTAAGATTGAAAAATACACACAAGAGATTGAGGGCGATCGCGATCGCGACGATCTGCGACCAGCGTCGTCCCCATTGCTGCCATCTTGAAGACGCTGGATCTGCCGCAATTTCTAGCTGAGTATCACGCACTTGCTCCATGATTTTATTCACAACAATGGGAACCTTTTGGCCGATTTTCTGAGACCTCAGCCCTGGGTCAACGGGACTGAGGCAGCTCATTTTGGATGCTTACACAAGCTAAAGGCCGTTAAGACTAAAATTTGTTCTGACTTCTGGCTATGTGCAGCATCCAAAGTTGTACAGGAGGTGCTTATTTAGCCTTCCGTATAAGTTTTGACGGGTTCGCCAGGGTGACCATTTTGTCGCCCCACTATGGCATCTAGGGCTGGTCTAAAGCCTTCTTCAGCACTGAGGATTTGGGCCACATTTGTTAACAAGACACCATAGACCACTTTAGAAAAGACATCTGCCATCGGGTACAAAAACTGTCGGGTGACAGCGGCCTAAGCCCCCCACTCCGGGAATAAACTGAAATAGTCAGCATTGCCAAGAGGTTTACACCTAAAAGTAGACTACAAATTTCTTCAACTGACTAAATCCATCGTTTGGGGGAGACTGAATCAGGTAGCTCTCCATACATCGTTGTAAAGCTTGCAAGCATAACCCACGAAATGAAAGCGATCGCTTCAGAAAACCCAACAAGTGCGAGAATAATTAAAGAGCTAACCCCTTAGCCCTCGCGACGGAGTTGAAAAAAATAAGGTCGCTTTGAAGCTTTATAATCCATCAGTCCTAAGACAGTGCGATCGTCTATTTTTCGAAACACATCATGAATCGGCAAATAATCATAAATCATAGTTGCGCTAGTTTTGCCACGATAGTCAACCATTCGCAACCGAGCCTGACTTTTATCAGTCTTTTGCAGCGAATTCAAGAAGGTATATATCGGTTTTAAGACATCATTACGCGGAATTTGTATATTGAGGGCCAAATTCATGAATAGAGGATTTGGCGCAATTTTAATAATTTGTCCTGAGTTATCCAAAAACAATAGGGGGTGAACGGTATCGGGATCGACAAATTCCTTCCCATACCAATTTGAAGCGGCCAGTAGGCCATCCATCGGATGTCCAGTCGGGAATTCTGAGCCTTGCCATCGCCCCATCATAAAGTCTGAATCAACTGGCTCAAGTTCATCAAACAGTGCTAGCGCCTCTGTCTCAGTCATTTGCCCTTGCTGACGTAGCCGGTCAACTTTTTCTGAAATCAACATAGTTCTTTGTGATTTTTGTTGTAACTGTGGATTACTGAGTACTTTAATCCTACTGTGAGCGAAGTGGAAATTTCAGATTGCTCGAATTTATAGTAGGCAAAAAAAGGGCGCGATCGCCCATAACTTGATACCAATGGAGTTAAAATCACTTAAACTTCTGAAAATTTAAGCTGGAGTTACTCTAGGGCTCAGGAAATTTTGGGAAAGAAGATCCCAGATATGTGGGGCGGATTTTGCCAAGTAATGGCCGGTAGAGTACTTAATGAAAAACGTCTTTTTGCTATCAGCAGCAAAGATAAGTACAGATCCACCACTCTTGCTGCTGATAGCCAGATGTTCCTAGCTCTTAGGCATATTATGCATTAAATGTTCACGGATCTCTTTGATCTGCTTTGCTTCCGTTTCCTTGAGCTTGCTAAACATCTCAACGCAATCTTGAGCATTTGCCTCACGAGCATCTTGAATATATTTGTCGTAAGCTTGCAATGCTTCGGCTTTATTATGCATGACAGTTAGCCAATCATATTCGAGATTGCTAACCACATCTTGTGCCTTAAGACCAGCAGTCATAGACATTCCTCCAGAAATTAATCCTGCAATTTACTCTGACAAATTGGAACCTTGACTTCATCTCTCAAAGGGCTGTTCATTATCGATCCTGTAGAAAGAGGCCGTCAGTGGGATGAGCAGGTGCCACAAGCGATCGCTGATGATACCCCTGCCTGAATAAAGAAAACTCTTGACACTGGTCTCGTTAGATTTCGAAGCAGGTTCGCCTGGGAGCGGGAACTAAACCCGGTGATAGATGATGTCTCTATTACAACCTGATAAACTTGCTTTGTGAATCTTCTAGAACCGATAATGACCTTCCAAGCAGCCATGTAGAAGCATCATCAATCTGCTGTCAAAGGCACGATTCTGGTTTCGGAGAAACCAAATTACCACTTATAAAAAACCCTCTAAATATTCCGACTATTTTGCGGTTAGCCCCCAAAATATCCAGTGTAAATAAAATTTAGCACTTGTAATCCTTTCGCTCCCTGTCGCAGATCGCATGATTTTATGGACTATCCTCCACAAACACCAGGACGGGTACATCCCAGTTATGGAACCCTCACTCTAAATCCCTCTTCCCGAGGGCTACTGTGTATAGACATTTCTGAATCAAGCGATACGGGCGGCCCCCCGCTGTCGCCGCCCCCTTGAAAAGGAGGCTCTTCATCTCTCGTTGCTTTTTAAGGGGGCTTTGGGGGGGATCTTACACTCTGACCACGACTCAACCCGAAACTTATGTGTACACAGCAGCCTGAGGGCTACTAATGCTAAGTACACATAAGTTGTCTGTAATGACTTGCCAGCAATCTCGCCCCCTAAATCCCCCAAATTTTGGGGACTTTGAACTTCGGTCTCCTCCCAGAATTGGGGGGACAAAGGGGGGCAAACGCAGCATTTTGAGGGAGCAATCGAGATGTGTGTACTTAGTACGCCCTGAGGGAGAAGAACTTTGAAATCCGGATCCTCTTTTCCCAAGGGGAGAAGAGGTCGGGGGATGTAGAGCTATGCTCTTCCCGCAGGGTGGGAGACAACCTTGCAAAAGTGGGATGCACCCGCATAGAACCCCCTGATAAAGGCGATGGAATGGAAGAACAACGGCTGAGTTTTGCGCTGCTGCTGAGCTACCTGCATCGAGTGCTGGAGGGAGTCAAGGATTCCCTCCAGCCGAGTAACGCTCAACGCTATCGCTTACTGAATGGGGCGCTAAGGGCCTTTGCAGTGTTTTACCTGCAGTGCCCTTCTTTTCTGGAAATCAGCGCTAGATGCAGAGTCGCCACGGGCACAACAATGCCCAACGGTTGTTCGGAGTGATGACGATACCGACGCCGAATTAGATCAAGAACGTCATGCTCGACAATTCCACGCCAGCGACCACGAGCAATACCTCCTAACTATTCTTGAATTTATAATTGCTGGTTTTTGGGATGGGGGCTAGACGTAAGCCAGTGTCTTATCCTAATATTGAAGACTGTGCGCTTTTTGAAAAATTATGAATGCCGAGCAAGCAATCCGTTCGCTAGAAGCGGACCATATTAAGAGTGACCTTCCCGAAATCTACGTGGGCGACACCGTTCGCGTCGGTGTTCGGATTCAGGAAGGCGGAAAAGAACGGGTGCAGCCCTATGAGGGCACCGTCATCGCCAAGCGCAATGGCGGCATCAATGCCTCGATCACGGTTCGACGCGTCTTTCAAGGCGTAGGCGTAGAGCGAGTCTTTTTGGTGCATGCACCGCTCGTGGCTGATATCAAGATCATGCGGCGGGGTAAAGCTCGGCGGGCGAAGCTTTATTACCTGCGCGATCGCGTGGGTAAGGCAACTCGCTTGAAGCAGCGATTTGACCGCAGCCTTTAAGGGCAGGACGGAGCTATCCGTGATAGCATAAAGGCCCCGTGGGGCTACCGCATGCGTCCTTAGTTCAGTTGGTAGAACGCAGGTCTCCAAAACCTGATGTCCGGGGTTCGAGTCCTCGAGGGCGCGCTGGGTAAATAACACCACTGACCCAAAGGTTTTGCCCGCAAAATCTTTGGGTTTGGTGATGTTTTGGCGGTGAAGGGGTTTTGCGGTGTGAGAGGCCGATAGGCTTCGGTTGTTAGACGTTATAAGGGCGATCGCGTGGCTAAGAAAGAAGCTGAAAAAAAAGAGAGCACTCGTGAGGCTTCGGCAAATCAGTCCACCTCCAGCACGAATGTTGTGGCTTTCTTAAAAGGCACTAAAGATGAGTTGGCTAAAGTCGTTTGGCCTTCGCGTCAACAGCTTATTAGTGAGTCGGCAGCAGTCATCTTAATGGTGAGCCTTTCAGCAACTTTGATCTATTTAATTGATCAATTGTTTGGCTGGGCATCGAGACAGGTATTTTAAATGGTTTCTGAAGCAGACTTTAACGCTGATCATGACTTTGAACGCGCCGATGAAAGCGGCGAAGAACAGCCGAAAAAACCCGCTCGGTGGTATGCCGTGCAGGTGGCTTCGGGGTGTGAAAAGAAAGTCAAAGCCAGCCTAGAACAGCGACTACAAACGCTTGATGTCGTCGATAAAGTGTTGCAAATTGAGATCCCGCAGACACCGATCAAAAAGGTGCGCAAAGACGGCACTCATACCAACGCTGAGGAAAAGGTCTTTCCTGGCTACGTGCTGATTCGCATGATGATGGACGATGAAGCCTGGCAGGTGATCAAAAATACCCCTCACGTCATCAATTTCGTCGGCGCTGAGCAGCGTCGAGCCTATGGTCGCGGCCGGGGGCATGTTAAGCCGATGCCGCTGGGGCGCTCCGAGGTAGAGCGCATCTTTAAGCAGGCTCAAGAGCAGCAGCCAGTGGTCAAAGTCGATATGGAGGCGGGCGATCGCATTTCGGTGCTGTCGGGTCCGTTTAAAGACTTTGAAGGCGAGGTGATTGAGGTCAGCCCTGAGCGTAGTAAGCTGAAGGCTTTGCTCTCTATCTTCGGGCGCGACACCCCGGTAGAACTAGAGTTTAACCAGGTACAAAAAGAGAGTTAATCGATGGCAAGAAAGGTAGTTGCACTGATTAAGTTGGCGATTCCTGCGGGAAAAGCCAACCCAGCGCCACCGATTGGCCCAGCTTTGGGTCAACACGGGGTCAACATCATGGCGTTTTGCAAAGAGTACAACGCCAGAACCGCCGATAAGGTTGGGTTAGTGGTACCGGTAGAAATTTCGGTTTTTGAAGATCGGAGTTTCACCTTTATTCTCAAAACACCGCCTGCTTCGGTGCTAATCAAAAAAGCGATCGGCATTGAAAGAGGTTCGGGCCAACCCAATAAAGAAAAGGTTGGTTCGATCACGCGGGATCAACTTAAAGAGATCGCCGAGACCAAAATGCCTGATCTCAATGCCAATGACATTGAGGCGGCCATGCGGATCGTCGAAGGCACTGCCCGTAATATGGGCGTTACGGTTGCCGACTAGCCGCTCAAAATATTGGCGACGAACTGCGATCGCCAACTTGTTCACTTAAATGGGGGAGAAGCCTCGCTTCGTTAAGACCCCAGGGAGAAAATTCAATGACTAAAAAAGTCTCTAAGCGCTTTCAAGCGCTGCTTGAAAAGGTTGAAGACCGTCCATACGAACCGCTCGAAGCCTTAACACTGCTGAAGGATACCGCAACGGCTAAGTTTTCTGAGTCGGTCGAGGCTCATATTCGCCTCGGCATTGATCCCAAATACACCGACCAGCAGCTTAGAACAACGGTAATTTTGCCCAAAGGTACGGGTCAGAATATCCGTGTAGCGGTTATTGCCCGAGGTGAAAAGGTTGCAGAAGCAACCGCAGCGGGCGCTGATTTATCGGGTTCTGAAGAACTCATCGACGACATTCAAAAAGGCATGATGGATTTTGACGTCCTCATTGCCACCCCGGATATGATGCCTAAGATCGCTAAGTTGGGCCGCTTGTTGGGACCTCGGGGGCTCATGCCTTCTCCTAAAGGCGGTACGGTCACTACTGACTTGGCTACAGCGATCGAAGAATTCAAGGCAGGAAAGCTGGAATTTCGAGCTGACAAGAGCGGCATCGTGCATGTGCAATTTGGTAAAGCAGCCTTTACTCCTGAAGATTTGCTGACCAACCTGAAAGCGCTGCAAGAGTGCATTGACCGAAATAAGCCGTCTGGTGCTAAAGGTCGCTACTGGCGCTCAATGTATGTTTGTGCTACGATGGGACCTTCCATTGAAATGGATGTAAGTGCTCTGCGTGACCTAAAGTTTGCAGAAGCTACATAAGATTTTTGTCGTAATTTTTGGGTAACGCTCCGGATATTCATTCAACCCCCAATTGAATCCGTAACCGAAGACAGTAGGCAGCAATAAGTCCTACCGAGGTTCAGAAGCTCTTTGGGTAAAACTCTTGCCGTTAAATGTGGCGATAGTTTTTACCTCATGGCCTGAAGCCTCGGTATTTACCGGGGCTTTTTTAGTGGCCTGAGTTCCTCAAAATTCGACAAAAGCTGTTGACGACTGGCTCTCAACCCAAAAGGAGGTGAGACCGAAATGGGTAGAACACTTGAAAATAAAAAAGGAATTGTCGCTGAGATTCAAGGGCTTTTAAGTGAAGCTCAACTGGCGATGGTGATTGACTACAAAGGTCTGTCCGTAGCCGAAATCTCAGAATTACGCAATCGCCTGCGGGAGAAGGGGGCAATCTGCAAAGTGACGAAAAACACACTGATGCGGATTGCCATCGAAAACGACGAAAACTGGCAACCCATGACGCAGTTCCTCAAGGAATCATCTGCGTTTTTGCTTGTTCAGGAAGATTTCGGCGGGGCGATTAAAGCCTATAAATCCTTTCAAAAAGACACCAAGAAAACCGAACTTCGCGGTGGTGTCATGGAAGGTCGGGCACTGACCGCCGCCGAACTGGATGCCATCACTGAACTACCGACGAAGGAAGAGTTGATTGCTCGCATTGCGGGGGCGATCAAAGCCGTTCCGACCATGGTGGCGGTGGGCACCAACGCGGTTCCGACCAAGCTGGCAGTGGGTATCAAAGAAGTTCCGGCTTCTCTGGTACGGGCGATCAAGGCCGTTTCCGAAAAAGACGAAGAGGCGGCATAGCCTGGTCTGTATTTGATATGGCCGCTGGTTTTGTGACTGATTTTTTCACGACTTGTATTTAGGAGAGACCTCATGTCTGCAAAAACTGATCAAATTCTCGAAGAACTGAAAACTTTGTCCTTGCTGGAAGCTTCTGAGCTGGTTAAGCAAATTGAAGAAGCTTTTGGGGTTGATGCTTCTGCTAGTGGCGGCGGCATGATGATGATGCCCGGCATGATGCCTGGTGCTCCGGCGGGTGTTGAAGCTGAGCCCGAGGAAGAGAAGACCGAGTTTGACGTGGTGCTCGAAGAAGTCCCGGCTGACAAGAAGATTGCTATCCTCAAGGTGGTTCGTGGCCTGACTGGTTTGGGTCTGAAAGAAGCCAAGGAAATCGTTGAGTCTGCCCCTAAGGCCATTAAGGAAGGGGTGGCTAAAGCTGACGCAGAAGATGCGAAAAAGCAACTTGAAGAGGCTGGTGCTAAAGTTGCCCTTAAGTAATTGGGTTAGCCCTTACGCACTTTTCTGATAATTTTTGCACCCCCCAGTCCGACCAGGTCTTGGGGGTGTTTTTTTTGGCAACCCGGTTGATCAGGGGCGCAGTTTATGCAGATTTGGCCCTCCTGATCCGTTAGAACCCGCTTAACAAAATTGCTAAAACAACCTGTATTTCTCTGGGGCTGACGAGGCTTGCCTTTAGCCTGAGAGCATGACTATTTCTCCTTCGAAACCTCCAAAACTACCGCGTCTGCGAGACAAAACTGTCACCCTGGCCCACGGGAGTGGTGGACAGGCCATGCAAGACCTGATCGAAGCGTTGTTTGTCAGTCAGTTTGAGGGCAAACTACCGACGGCTTTAGAAGACCAGGCGCGAATCCCCTTTGATGAACTAACGGCTCAGGGCGATCGCCTGGCTTTTACAACGGATTCCTACGTGGTGGATCCGTTGTTTTTTCCGGGCGGCAACATCGGTTCCCTTGCGATCAATGGCACCGTTAACGACCTGGCGGTGAGTGGAGCGGTGCCCCGTTACCTCACTTGTGCGTTGATTTTAGAAGAAGGCTTGCCCATGGAGGTTTTGAAGCAGGTCATCGCCAGCATGGCGGTAGCGGCTGAACAAGCCGGGGTGAAGGTAGTCACGGGTGACACTAAAGTCGTGCCGCGCGGTGGGGCGGATAAACTCTTCATCAATACGGCTGGGATCGGCGTGATGCGCAATGGGGTTACTCCTGCGGCCATACATATTCGGCCAGGAGATGTGGTGTTGGTGAACGGGCCCATTGGTAATCACGGCGCGACGATTATGGTGGCGCGGGAGCAATTTGCCCTCGAAACGGACTTGCAAAGTGATTGTCAACCGCTCAATAGCTTGGTGGATGCCATTGTCAATGTTTGCCCAGAAGTCCGGGCGATGCGGGATGCGACTCGCGGTGGCTTGGCGACGGTGCTCAATGAGTTTGCCGATAGCGCTCAGGTCGGCATTCAGCTGATGGAAGACCAGATTCCGGTGGATGCTGCCGTCCAGGGACTTTGCGAGTTACTGGGACTGGACCCGCTCTATCTGGCCAATGAGGGCAAACTGGTCGTGGTCGTGCCGCCTGACCAGGCTGATGTAGTGCTGGCGGCGATGCAGGCGCATCCGGCGGGTAGCGGTAGTCGTATTATTGGGCGAGTAATTGAGGGCCGTCGCGTTGTTCTGAAGACGGGGTTTGGGACTGATCGCCTGATCGACCGACTCGTTGGGGACCAGTTACCAAGGATTTGCTAATGCACGAACTGGGAATTACGCAAAACATCGTGGCGATCGCCACCGAACACGCCCACGGAGCCAAGGTCCGCCGCCTCAGCTTGGAAATCGGTCAACTTACTGCCATCATGCCAGAGGCCATTCAATTTTGCTTTGATGTGTGTGCCCAGGGTACTCCCCTCGAAGGAGCCCAATTGGAAATCATCCAGCGCCCAGGCCGAGGCCAGTGTCGAGAATGCGGGCACCAAATTGCTTTGGAGCAGCCGTTTGGGGTGTGTGACTGTGGCAGCACTCACCTCGACATCATTCAAGGCGAAGAACTCACCATTAAAGAATTGGAGACAGAGACGCTATGTGCGTAACCTGCGGTTGCTCTGATGGAGCCCAACTGACCTACACTCGACCTGCCAAACCGGTGGCTGATACAGAACCCCACAGTCATACCCACGTGTTAGCAGACGGCACTGTGATTACCCACAGCCATGATAGGGCCGCTGCCTCTGAGGGGCACCCGTCCCATCCCCATGCTCACTCTGCAGATGACCCGCAAAATGGTCATTCGGTGACGACTGGGGCAAAGGTGTCGGCGCGATCGGCAGCGGCCCATGCCCACGGCACAACGCTGACGCTAGAGCAAAATTTGCTGGCCAAAAACGATCTGATTGCGGCTCAAAATCGAGGCTGGTTTAAGGGGCGCAATATGACTGCGCTGAATCTGGTAAGTTCCCCCGGTGCGGGTAAAACCACTTTGCTGGTGCGCACTATCACAGATTTGCGAGCTGAGCTGCCCATCGCAGTCATTGAAGGGGATCAGGAAACGGCCAACGACGCCGAACGGATTGCGGCCACAGGGTGTCCTACTATTCAGGTCAATACGGGCACGGGTTGCCATCTGGAAGCGGCGATGGTCGATCGCGCCCTCGAAGAGTTGAGCCCACCGGAAAATTCGCTGGTGCTAATCGAAAACGTTGGCAACTTAGTGTGTCCTGCTCTGTTTGATCTGGGAGAAAACGCGAAAGTCGCCATGCTCTCGGTGACGGAAGGCGAAGATAAGCCGATCAAGTATCCCCATATGTTTCGGGCCAGCCAGGTGATGGTGTTGACCAAGATTGATCTGCTGCCCTACGTCAATTTTGATGTGCAGCAATGTCTTGACTATGCCTATCAGGTCAATCCTCACCTCCAGGTGTTTCAGGTGTCGGCAACGACGGGGGAGGGGTTAGACGCCTGGTATGACTGGTTAAAATCTACGGTGAAATGGCCTGGCGCTGTCGACACTGCATGTTGACGGGCTGGGAGCGATCGCCCACTGCCTGAACTGGCATTCGTTGGCCGCAATGAGCGATCGCCCCCGCTTGACCGCTTGAAGACTAAGTAGCTAGGCTGATTCAACTGTAGGATGGGTAAAGCCCTTCGGGCATGGCGGCGCTAGAGCGATAGCGTAACCCATGCGGGTGTTGGGTTTCGTTCCTCAACCGCAACCTACGGCGTCTTACGTTTAATTGCAACTGCCTACTTACTGGCAACCCCACAACAGCTTGGCCTGGGCGATCGCCCAGGCCAGACTGCTCAGGGACTTGAGAAAGCGTTGGCAGACTCTACACCGAGCTGAGCACCTTGTCCTCAGCGATCGCATCAGGGTTGGCTAGCGGCGTCTCGGCTTCCGAAGGTGGCACCACCTGCCAGAACTGCGGTAGATAAGTCTCCCAATCCGCGAGAATCTTCTTGGCTTTGGCGCTACCCGTGCGTTCGACGTGAGCCTCAATCATCGACTGGAGCTGCTCGGCCCCGGCGGCGGTGATCACCCGCTGCACCTTGACGATTTCGGGGTTGACGCGGGTGGGGAAGTTGCCCGCCTCATCCAGGAAATAAGCGAGGCCGCCGGTCATGCCCGCGCCAACGTTGCGGCCCACGTGCCCTAGCACCACGACCACGCCGCCAGTCATGTATTCGCAACAGTGGTCGCCCGCCCCTTCAATCACCGCTGCCCCTTTGGAATTGCGAACGGCGAAGCGTTCGCCAGCGATGCCCTGGGCGTACAGCGTGCCGCCCGTGGCACCGTACAGGCAAGTGTTGCCGAGGATGACGTTAGCTGCCGGGTCGTAGGTGATGTTCGGGAAGGGCTGGATGACGATTTCGCCGCCGTGCATGCCCTTGCCGACATAGTCGTTCGCTTCGCCGATCAGCGTCAGGGAAATCCCCGGCAGGTTAAACGCGCCAAAGCTCTGGCCCACGCTGCCGGTAAAGGTGAGGTCAAGCTTGCCCTCAAAGCCGCTGTTGCCGTACTGCTGGGCGATCGCCCCCGACACGCGCGCCCCCACGGTGCGATCGGTGTTGATCACTTTGTAGGTCTTCTGGACGGTGCCGTGGTGGGCGATCGCCGCTTGTATGTCGGCATCCGCCAGCATCTCGTCATCCAGCACCGGGCCGTTGCTGTGGACGCCACCGTGATCCAGCCAGCTCCGGTTTTCCGAGACATCCGGCAGATCCAGCAGGGCCTCTAGGTTCAATCCAGCGGTCTTCGCCAGTTGCACGTCAGGGCGGGGCTGCAACAGGTCGGTGCGGCCAATGATCTCGTTTAGCGACCGGAAGCCCAGCCGCGCCAGCAGCGATCGCACCTCTTCCGCCACAAAGTAAAAGAAGTTCACCACATGCTCAGGCAGGCCGGTGAAGCGCTGCCGCAGCTCTGCTTTTTGAGTGGCGACGCCGACGGGGCAGTTGTTGGTATGGCAGACGCGGGCCATGATGCAGCCTTCCGCAATCATGGCGATGGAGCCGAAACCATACTCTTCTGCACCCATCAGGGCACCCATGAGCACATCCCAGCCGGTTTTGAGACCACCGTCCACCCGCAGCAGCACGCGATCGCGCAGGTGGTTCGCCATCAGCACCCGGTGGACTTCCGTCAGGCCCAGTTCCCAGGGCAGTCCGGCGTGTTTGATGGAACTGAGGGGCGAAGCCCCCGTACCGCCATCGTGACCGGAAATCTGGATCACGTCGGCGTTCGCCTTGGCGACCCCAGCGGCGATGGTGCCAATGCCGATTTCCGCCACCAGCTTCACCGAGACTCCGGCTTTGGGGTTGATCTGGTGCAGGTCAAAGATCAGTTGTGCCAAGTCTTCAATCGAGTAGATATCGTGGTGGGGCGGCGGCGAGATCAGGGGCACACCGGGCTTGGAACGGCGCAGCATGGCGATGTAAGGGCTGACCTTTTTGCCAGGAAGCTGACCGCCTTCACCGGGCTTGGCCCCCTGGGCCATTTTGATCTCGATTTGCTTCGCGTGCATCAGGTACTCCGGCGTCACGCCAAAGCGCCCCGAGGCCACCTGCTTGATGGCGGAGCTAGCGGTGTCGCCGTCCCGCAATCCCTTCAGGTTGGGGTAGAGTTCCGATCGCCCCTCGGCATCGACGTTTTGCAGTACCTTAAAGCGCTTGGGATCTTCGCCCCCTTCACCAGAGTTGGACTTGCCGCCGATGCGATTCATGGCGATCGCCAGCACCTCGTGGGCCTCCTGGGACAAAGCGCCCAGGGACATGCCGCCGGTGCAGAACCGCTCCATGATGCGGGCGGCGGATTCCACTTCCTCTAGGGGCACGGGAGGGCGATCGCTCTGGAAGTCCAGCAGATCCCGCAGAGCGGTGGGGGTGCGGCCTTGCAGTTGCGCTTTGTAGATCTCGTAATGATCAGGCTGCTTCGATTCCAGAGCCTTGTGCAGTGCTTTGGTCAGGGCGGGAGTATTCATGTGGTACTCGCCCTTGGGCATCGCCTTGACAAAGCCCATGTTTTCCAGCCGCTTGCCGCCGATTTCCGGGAAGGCTTTCTGGTGGAACAGGTTCGTTTCCTGGGCCAGTTCCGCCACCGTCAGTCCCCCGAGGCGGGAAGTCGTGCCCCGAAAGGCGATTTCCCGCAGGTCATCGCCGATGCCCACCGCTTCAAAAATTTGCGCCCCCTGGTAGCTGGTGATCAGGGAGATCCCCATTTTGGAGAGGATCTTCAACAGGCCGTTTTCCACCGCTTTGCGGTAGTTAGCCTGGGCTCCGTTCAGGGTGATCCGCTCGATCTTCCCGGTATCCATCAGCTTTTGAGTGCGGTTGTCGCGCCACCAGTGGCGCACGGATTCCAGTGCCAGGTAAGGACAGACGGCACTCGCGCCGTAGCCGATGAGGCAGGCGAAATGGTGAGTGCTCCAGCACTGGGCAGTATCCATCACGATGGAGGCTTTCATGCGCAGCCCCTCACGAATCAGGTGGTGGTGGACGGCTCCCGTAGCGACCAGGGGTGGAATGTAGGTGGTGTCAGCGTTTAAGGTGCAGGGATGGCCGGCGGCGTCGACGCGATCGCTCAGCACGATGATTTCGCTCCCGGTCTTCACCGCCGCATCGACGCGATCGCACAGCGCCTCAATGGCCTGCTTGAGCCCGTCGGGGCCAGCGTTCACGCCATACAGGGTGGACAGGATCACTGTCGAAAAGCCCGCGTCGCGCACCTGCTCCAACTCGACCTCGTTCAGCACGGGGGAGTCGAGCTTCAGCAGGCGGGCGTAGTCGGCCCGCTCTTCCAGGAGGTTGCCCCGCTTGCCCAACTGGGTTTCCAGCGACATCACCAGCCGCTCCCGCAGGGGATCGATAGGTGGGTTCGTCACCTGGGCAAACCGCTGCTTGAAGTAGTTGTAGATGGGGTGAGCCTTGGTAGACAGCACTGCCAGAGGAATGTCGTCGCCCATGCAGAAGGTGGGCTCTTTGCCCTGGGCCGCCATGTCTTGAATGATCATGTCCACGTCTTCGGCGGAGTAGCCAAAGGCAGTCTGCTGTTGCAACAGAGCCGCCTGATCCAGCACCGCGTCTTCGGCAAACAGTTGCGGCTGCATGGTCTGGCGATACTGGGCGAGCCATTCGCCATAGGGCTGCTGCGCGGCGATGCGCTGCTTGATGTCCCAGTTCTTAAGGATTTCGTGGGTCTCAAAGTCCACGGCGATCATCTGACCAGGACCGAGGCGACCTTTCTCGACGATGCTCTCGATGGGCACATCGACCACCCCCGCTTCAGAAGACACGATGATCAGACCGTCCGCGGTGATGATGTAGCGGGCGGGGCGCAATCCGTTGCGGTCCAGGGCGGCGGCGACTTGCTTGCCGTCGCCAAAGGCAATCAGCGCGGGACCATCCCAGGGTTCTTGCAGACCACTGTAGAAGTCGTAGAAGTCGGTGATTTCAGGGTGCTGCTCTAGGTCGGGCTGATTACGATGGGCTTCCGGCACCATGATCATTAGCGCTTCCAGGGGCGATCGCCCCGAGCGCACCAGCAGCTCCATGACGCCATCCAGGTTAGCAGAGTCGCTGTTGTCCATATTGACAATGGGCAGCAGTTCCTCAATGTGGCCCTTCCAGAGGGGATGGGAGAGGTCGGCTTCCCGTGCCTTCATCCAGTTGATATTGCCCACCAGGGTATTGATTTCGCCGTTGTGGCCGACCAACCGCATGGGGTGAGCCAGGGGCCACTTGGGCAGGGTGTTGGTGCTAAAGCGGCGGTGATAGATGGCGAAGGGGCTGATGTATTTGGGATTCTGCAAGTCCAGGTAGAACTGAGCCAGCACCGCCGACATCACCATGCCCTTGTACACAATGGTACGCGACGAGAAAGAACAGATATAGGTTTCTTGCAGGGGACGGGCGATCGCCGCCTCCCCTTGCCAACTCATCAGCGATCGGTGGATGCGCCGCCGCAGCCGGTATAGTTCCCGCTCAAGCTCGTCGCCCTGGGCATGGTCACACTGCACAAAAAACTGTTCAATGCGGGGCTGATTTTCCTTTGCCAGTACCCCTAGCACGTCCGGTTTTACGGGGACTTCGCGCCAGCCCAGCACCGTAAACCCTTCCGCTTGGGCCGCTGTCTCAAAAGCTTGGCGGGCAACAGTGGCGGCCTCGGGCAGCAGCGGCAAGAAGACCATCGCCACCCCGGTGTTTTCGGGATTTAAAGCCGCGTCCCAGCCTTGGGACTGCGCCCAGCTTTGCAGCAACTGCCAGGGCAGGGCCGTCATCACGCCCGCGCCATCGCCAGACGTCTTATCCGCACAGCAGCCACCGCGATGTTCCATACAGCTCAACGCCTTCAACGCCTGCTGCACCAGCTTAAAACTGGCGCGCCCCTGCTGGTCGGCAACAAATCCGACGCCGCAGGCGTCTCGTTCTTCCACGATGGAACGTGGCCCCCACTGGAGCATGGTGTTGGTGCGTTGGTCGTTGGACAGGTTGAAATTCAACGGTGTATTCCCCATGAGACGGCTCTAAAAATGTGATGTCAACGAAAACAGTCGCCTCAAGCGACTCAAATTTAGCCCACCGCAGTCGGCAACAATTATGTCCACTGTGAACCGTTGCCAGCATTCCTCATTAATTGCGGAATTGCGGAAGCCTTATAACTGGTGGCAAGTGATCCGTGATCAGGCAGCACTGATTGAACGATGCCGGTTACAAGCCAGCCAGTAATGCCCCACGGTCGGCATTATCGGCATTAGAGTTTGGCGGAGGCGTACTCAGACGGAGATGTCAGCCAAATCGCCACAGGTCATCATTATCTATTTCTATCATGAGCCTGGATTGATGATTATACTCCTCTCACTCTCACGATTGCAGGGCATCCTATAGAACCACCAATGACATGAATAGATGAAATTTCGAGATGACTCAGAAACCTTCACAAGTGTTTCAGTCTTACGTCATGGCTGCACAATCTGCTGTGCAAACGATTACGCTTTGAAAGAAAACTTCCCTTGGGAAAATCAACTGCTCTCTGGAGATCCTGCATGCAAGTGGTGAAATGTTGGCGATCGCTCAATGTGTGGATCGGGTCAGCGATCACGGTGGGCCTGTTCGGTATCGTTTTGGGGGCTACCTGGAGTCCTCAGCAATCAGCGATCGCCCTGCCCACCGAAGTCCAACCGGCATCGCGCCGTCTCACGACCCCGCTGGCCCAACTGCCGGTGAATGCCCAGGGCACCAGCGTCACCGTGGGCAGCACCACCGTGCCCGTGCCCTGGGAGCAACGGGGCGATCGCATCGGCATTGCCGACCTACCCCTGATGACCCATCTGGGTCTGGATTTGCAAAACAGCACCACTGCCGACCAGCAGCCGGTGGTCTGGTTCGCTGACGAAGGGGCGTTTTTGCCCACGTGGTTTAACCAGGGCTATCGGTTTCTCGACCTGACGGCGTGGGCGAACCAGCGGGGCTGGCAACTGACCCCCAGCGGCAGCAGCTTACGGATCCAGGCTCCGGTCGGCACCGTCAATGCGGGCCGCCGGGGCAAACAGGAATGGGGCGATCGCCTGGTGCTGGATGTGGATCGCCCGGTGCTATGGACCTTTGACGAAAGTGCCACGGCCTTTACCCTGACGCTGCAAGCTCGCCCCGGCAGCAACTTCAATCCCCAGACGTTGACCACGGGGGAGGGCAATGAACTGAATTCCGTGCAAGTCAGCACCAGCGGCGGCCAAATCCAGATTCGCGGCACTTTTGACGAGACCTCTCGGCCTCGGGTGTGGAGCCTGCCCAACCCCAACCGCATCGTCATTGATATCAGTCGGGCGGATGTGGTGCCGCGCGAGATTCGTTGGGCACCGGATGTCCTGTGGCGACAGCAGTATATGAGCGTGGGCGATCGCCGCTTTCCCGTCCACCAGATCTGGCTCAACCTCAACGAGAGCACACAGTTAGAACCGATCTGGGGCGACCCTAACCAACTTCCCGGCATCACGCCCCTCAAGACAATGGCCGCTAACGCCCAAGCCTACGTCGCCATCAATGCCGGATTTTTCAACCGCAACAACCAGCTCCCTCTGGGGGCGATTCGCCGAGACGGGCAGTGGATCTCCGGGCCGATTTTGGGCCGGGGGGCGATCGCCTGGAATGCCCAACGGCAGTTTACCCTCAGTCGCCTCTTGCTGGCCCACACCCTGACCACTCAGCAGGGCAACGCCTTCACCGTCAATCACATCAATAGTGGCTATGTGCAGGCGGGCATGGGTCTCTACACCTCCGCTTGGGGCCGCACCTATACGCCGATCGCCGATGGCGAACTGCTGATCACGGTAAATGGTAATCGCGTGGTGCAGCAGACTCCTGCTGGTGCCGCCGGGACGGGCGCTTACCCCATTCCCCCTCAGGGCTATTTGCTGGCGCTGCGATCGTTCAACTCGGCGGCGCAGTCGTTACCTGTTGGTACCACGGTGGCGCTGAGTCCGGATCTGCGGCCTCCCATTTTCAACAACTTCCCCACAGCGGTGGGGGGGGGGCCGATTCTCGTGCAAAACGGCCAGATTAATGCTGATGCCAGGGCCGAAGGATTCAGCGATGCCTTTGCGGCGCAGGCGGCTCCTCGAAGTGCGATCGCCGTCACCCCCGATGGCAATCTCGTCCTCGTCGCCATTCACTTTAGCCCCGGCGGTCGCGGCCCCACCCTCCGCGAAACGGCCCAGATTATGCAGCAACTTGGCGCTCGCGACGCCCTCAATCTGGATGGCGGCACCTCCTCCAGTCTGTACCTGGGGGGCACTATCATCAACCGCCACGGCAGCACTGTCGGGCGCGTCCACAATGGTTTGGGCGTCTTCCTTAATCCGTAGCAGAGGCGCAAAGCGGTAAGCTAAAACTCATTTACTTTGCGTATTTTGGTGGTTGAACTCCGCTGTCGGCGGGGCTCAAGCATGCAATTTGAATGTCAATCAGCTGATCTATTTAGCGTTTCGTAAGCCCTGCGGTCGCTCCCCCCTTAGGGATTGGCAGGAAAATAACATCCCGGTTGACGGCAGTGGATGGGTGGATGGGTGGATGGGTGGGTACTTTTATTTCGAGCGTGCCCCTTAATAAGCTTATCCCTTACACATAAGTCGCTGTATTCCCTACCTACGAGAGGTTTCAAAGATCGATTACGGTCATTTTACGGGCTGTAGAACCTCTCTTCTCCTTGCCTTTGGCGAGGCTTGCCCAGAGGACTTAGGAGAGGAACCGGAGGCGCTGTCAAATGCCGCTCAAATCGTCCAGCTTGTATCAATAGCAACCAGAGTTCCACGGTTAGATACTGGCTTTCGCTGAGGTGCCGACGGAGAAGAGTTTGGTAGCGTAGGAGTAATATTTTTTGTTTGAAGGAGAGGAAATCTCCCCTATTTTTTGCCTCTCTATTTCCGCAAACGATTGCTGCGCATAGATGAGAAGTTGGTTGTCATCCTTTAAGCTAATTGGTGTGACTGCTGGGGATTTTTAAGGCTTGCCGCTTCATCCAAATGGTCAATGATGTCGTATCCCCTGGCGATAAAAATTTGGGCGGATAAGAGACCCAACCTCTAAGGAATCAGAATTGCATAAGTTCCAAATTTTGAGTTTTAAGTTGAACGGTCAATTCAAAACTAAGACCTTAAAATTCCCTCATTCCTAAGCAGCAATCTATATAAACCTCATCCAGATTCAGAAGTGGAGTTTTGGCATGTGGGAAACCTCACCGCCTGCGGCACCTCTCCTTCTCAAGGAGAGGTTTGACAAGACTCTGGTTCCTCTCCTTTGAAAGGAGAGGTTAGGTGAGGTTCTGCCCGATCATACAAAACTCCAGTTCTCAACTTAGACGGGGTTTAGTTCAGTGTGTTGTCTGGGGTGCAGCCCTTAGTAAGAAAAGAGTTGCTACCCAGGGCAGCAACTCTTTCACTAATCGGGAACTGGGTAGGGACGATCGCCCCCAGGAGGGGTTTAGCCGATGACTGCCAAGCTCCCGGCGACAGCGGCGCAAATGCCCGACACCGTCGCGGTGCCAAAGAGCCACCAGGCTGCCGAAGCCGCAGTTTTGCGAGTTTCTTCGATCTGGTGCTCCGCTTGGTGCTTCAGCTCCGTCATCCGATTTTCGACCGCATGCTCTAGCTGCTCTGCCTTACGGAGAGCCGTGTCGCGCACTTCTTCTACCTGCCCCACGATGCGGTTGGCATCACTTTCAGAAATGGCATCATGGGAACTTAGGACGGCGATCAGGGTGCCGCGATCAACTTGGCCTAGCCGCACTCGCAGCGCTTCCAGCCCGGCTTGCGGATTATCCATCAATTGCTGTAGATCATTCCGAATGCCGTAGTAGTTCAACTCTGGGCGGTCTAAGGAATTGAGATAATTCCGAACGCGGGTCAAGAGACTGCGCACGATCCCTTTGATGCGCTCTTGCACATTGCGGATTTGGGCCACAATCTGGTTGCGCACCTCCAACACTTGGTCGACGGCAGCTTCGGCTTCTTCGCGGGTCATGTCATTGCGCTGGGCCAGCAGCGCCACGACCGTATCGCGATCGATCATCGATAGCCGCGTCTGCAAGCGATCGGCCCCCAATCGCGGATCTTGTAGCAGCAGTTGGAGATCCCGCTTGATGCCTTCAGGATTCAGCGCCGCTTTGTCGGTATTGCGCAGATAATCTTCCAGTGCCCCTTCGAAGGACATCACTTGGGCTTGGGCTCGGCGGGCAAACCGCTGAGGCATCCGCAGCATATCGCGAACCGTTGCCAAAGTAT
>Ga0081526_100300_pt1 | contig 25769 bp, 29 predicted proteins | sample HotLakmasection2_FD_70991 | JGI IMG/M metagenome (GOLD analysis project Ga0081526, IMG submission 70991) | Hypersaline microbial mat communities from Hot Lake, Washington, USA - Section #2 (SPADES assembly) (version 2) | ecosystem: Environmental > Aquatic > Non-marine Saline and Alkaline >... | reverse complement strand
CAAGTTGGCCCTCATCCCCCAACCCCTTCTCCCAAAATGGGAGAAGGGGAGCCGGATTCAAAGTCCCTCTCCCGCTCTGGGAGAGGGATTTAGGGTGAGGGTTACAAAAGTGGGATGCACTCCAGCACTTTCCCTAAAACCAAGGAATTAAGGACTTTTTATCCCTCGCTAGTGTTCTGTCAAAATTGAATTTGCCGGTTGGATACAACTCTCTGGTCATGGCTATGCTAAAGTGTTGGCGCAACCCCAAGAAACCCCTGCTAGTGTTGGGGTTTACTCCATTCAAATCAACCTGCACTAGCCCACATTTTGAATATTGACAGACCGCTAGATTCAAAAACGCTATATCGCGATTTCTGGCAATAAACGCAATCTATTTTGAACTAAGAATTCTTTGGGACTTAATGAATTTCAGCCCTGTGTTGAAATATTTTGAAAGGCTACAAATGATGATCAGTTCAGCATTATTTTAGTATTGCTGAAGACCTCAAGCTCAATCCACACCTCTGGAAATAGTCAGCTCAAATTGATCCCCGTTTGTAAGCAAAGGAATGAGAATTGAATCAGTTGGGATAGCCGTCTCGGCTGTCCCAAGGCAGGCAAGATGCCTGCCCTAACAATTTGGATGTTATTTGATCCTCATTCCCAAGGGGGTTCCGTCCTGTACTTTAGTCGCGAGGCGACTCAGGGGCTATAGCAGCAACGGTTTCACGGCTGATCGGATTGGGGGCGTCTGGTGCAGCATGTGGGGTGGCTGATGGCGGGAAGGGCCGGTCGGACCTGTGCCCTTTGATGGATCGGAACGCAGATGATAGCCAGAGAAATTCCCAATTAGAGATTGGGGGCAAACACGCTACATATAAACCAGATAAGCAGTAGAATGACAGCAATCCTCTACATCTAGCGGCATTTCTGGATGAGACCACGATCGCACCCTGCCTGAGGCGATCGCCCGTAAGGAAAAAGCACTCGCGCTAGTGCAGAGGTCTAACGCTTGCAAACGATCGGCTCAAAACCATGTCTAGCGAAACCCTGGTGCCTCAAAACCTCAAAGTCATTCAGTCCATTGACATTTCAGGATTTCCCATTGAGGTGGGGATATTGCCCGACGGCACGCCGTTCATGTCAGGGCGGGAACTCGCAAGAGCTTGTGGCATATCCAACAGCACACTGGTGGGGTGGGGCGAACGGACACCCCAGATGGGCGATCGCCATCGGGCAGGCAAAATGGCCGAACTGCTCGCCACCTATCGCTACGGGGGCGATCGCTTCTTTGTCCCCATCCCGGATGGCACTAAATTTGGGGGCAGGGCCAACGTTTCCGCCTATCCCTATCAAGTATGTATGGCTTTTTTAGACTACTACGCCTTTGAAGCCAACAAAGAAGAGGCTCGAAACAGCCTGCGCGTGCTGAGCGAAAAGCAATTGCCGCAGTTCATTTATGAAGCGGTGAGGGAGCAACCCCAGCCTCCCCTCAAGCCGCAACCAGAACTCCAGCGAGTGCAAGCGGGTTCACCCTTTCAAACCCGACCGCTGCGGGGGGGCATTCCGATTGGCTATTTCACGGTCGATCAAGTGCTGGCGGAGGAGCAGGCGCGATCGCTGCCCACTTCGCAGTTTCCTGAACTCTATGCAGCGTTGCTCTCAAATATTGAAAAAGCCTGGAATCGCTACTGGACGATTCAGCAGTTGGGGGCAGAATTGGGCGATCGCTTTCCCATGCCGCAACTAATCTCCCACGACTGGGCGCGTCCCCGGCAATATGTTTATCCCACTGCTGCTCTCGAATCGTTCAGCAACTGGCTAAATCGCCAATACCTGCCTGAGCGTTTTCCTTCCTATTTACAGCGCAAAAGATCTCAAACGCCATCATCCCAGCGGTTGCTAAACCATCTTCCCACAGCGGTCTAGGAAGATGGCGACAGGTTTTCAAGGGTATTGATTTTTAAGGGTATTGAATAGCTAAATTCTTGCCCTAATGGGTTGTGAAAGCGGGGCTGATTAGCCGCTAGCTGGTTCCACTTTGCCAGAGTGTCAATCTGAGCTTCAACAGGTACCGGAATTGCCAAAAAACTCCATTGCTGGCTTCTGTTCAACAACGGCAAATCACTATTTTTGAAAATCATGACCACCTCTAAATCGCTGCCTACCCCCGCATCGCCCCAAGCGTAAGGGACCGCCGAGACGGTTATCCCAACTTATTGCATTTCCATCCCTGAGGAACATGCTCGAAATAAAAGCACCGACTCCTCGCTTAAATTTGTCCCACCTACCCACCACCCCACCTACTCATTACCGGGATCCTATTTTCCCGCCGATCCCTGATTTCAATCGTTTCACGACTCGGAAGTGTCGGGCCAACCCAATAAGCGGGGCAGTTGCGCTAGGTCAAGCAGGTAATTAATGCCCCAGACGACGAGTTCGCCGACAAAAAACAGCAACAGCCAATTAGCGGAAAATGCAGCCGATGTCAGGGTGTAACCTTCCCACAGCTGCCAGAGACGATAGGGCACATAAAGATAGGGCACCATCACCCAAGCGACGGTTTGGAATCGTCTCAAAGTGAGTGTTTCGGTCAGCACTTGCAAAGCCAGCATCACAAAGTAGGCCAGTAGCACCTCCCACAACAGTGGGAGACCTTGCCAAAAGGCACAGATCATCACAATTAAGGGCGGCACACTGCCCAAAAATTGCACCGAGCCAAACCAAATTTTGAACCAGCCAGGTAAGGGCTGGGGCAGTTCGTAGGGAGGGGTATGCCGCCAACTCCAACCGGCAATGCTCAAAAAAGCGGTTGCCAGGAGGAAAAAGGCCGCATTTTCAATTAGCAGACGCTGAGCAACGGTCATCGGGCGATCGCACTCCAAAAACACTGACAACAGCGTAAGCGGCGATCGCCTCAGGAGGCACCCGCGATCGGCTTAGAAGCCGGGGTTCTGGGTAGACGTTTTATGGGTAGCCGCTTTAGAAATTGCCGTGGGAAGCGATCGCCGTCTTCAGTCGCTCCATCACTTCGTCGACGGGAATCGCACCCAACTCGCCTTCTGCCCGAGTACGGATGCTCAAGGCGTTGGCTTCCTGCTCTTTGGCTCCTACGATCGCCATCACGGGAATCTTGCTCTTTTCGCCATTGCGGATCAGCTTGCCGAGGCGATCGCCGCTGGTGTCGACAGCCGCGCGAATGCCCTCCGTCAACAGGCGATCGGCCACCTGCCGGGCATAGCCCACCAGTTCCGTCGTCACCGGCAGCAGGCGAATCTGCTCAGGAGCCAGCCACACGGGGAAGTCCCCAGCATACTCCTCGATCAGAATGCCGATCAGGCGCTCCAGCGAGCCAAACGGAGCCCGGTGAATCATCACGGGACGCTGGCGGCTGCCGTCTTCGGCGACATACTCCAGGTCAAAGCGCTCCGGTAGGTTGTAATCAACCTGCACGGTACCCAACTGCCACTCGCGATCGAGGGCATCGTTGAAGATGAAGTCCAGCTTCGGCCCGTAAAAGGCCGCTTCTCCCGGCGCTTCGAAAAAGTCCATTTCCAGCGTTTCGACGGCGCGACGAATGGCGGTTTGCGATTTTTCCCACACCTCATCAGAGCCGATATATTTGTCCGATTCCGGATCGCGGAAGCTCAGCCGCGCCCGGAAGTTCTTCAGTTGCAGGCTGCGGAAAACCGCCAGGATGAGGTCAACCACCTTGAGAAACTCATCGTCGAGTTGGTCGGGGGTGACAAAGAGGTGGGCATCGTCCACGGTGAAGCCCCGCACCCGCGTCAATCCGCCCAGTTCGCCAGACTGTTCGTAGCGGTAGACTGTGCCAAATTCCGCAAAACGAATCGGGAGTTCGCGGTAGGAGCGCAGTTCGCTCTTGTAGATCTGAATGTGGAAGGGGCAGTTCATGGGCTTCATCACGAAGCCCACTTCGTTTAACCGAGACTGATCGTCCTCGGCCATCATCGGGAACATGTCTTCCTGGTACTTTTGCCAGTGCCCCGAGGTTTTGAACAGGTCGACCCGCGCAATGTGGGGGGTGACCACTGGCAGGTAGCCTCGCTTGATTTGCTCCTGCTTGAGAAAGTCTTCCAACGTGGAGCGCAGCAGGGTGCCCTTGGGGGTCCACAGCGGCAGACCGGGGCCGACCTCATCGGAAAACACAAACAGCCCGAGTTCTTTGCCCAAGCGGCGATGGTCGCGCTTTTTGGCTTCTTCGCGACGGCGCTTGTACTCGGCGAGTTGTTCGGGCGTTTCCCAGGCGGTGCCGTAGATACGCTGGAGCTGGGCCTTGCTGGCATCGCCGCGCCAATAAGCGCCCGCGACACTTTCCAGATCAAAGGCTTTGGGGTTCAGATCTTTGGTCGTTTCCACATGGGGACCGGCGCAGAGATCCCACCAGTCTTCGCCCAGGTGATACAGGGTGATGGGGTCTTCCAGCCCTTCCAAAATTTCCAGCTTGTAGGGCTCACTGAGCTCGCTAATACGACGCTGGGCTTCTTCGCGGCTGACTTCTTCGCGCACCACCGGCAGGCCTTTGTTGATGATCTTGATCATCTGCTTTTTGATGGCCTTCAAATCCTTTTCGGTAAAGGGCTCGGGATTGTCGAAGTCGTAGTAGAAACCGTAGTCAATCCATGGGCCAATGGTGACTTGCGCCTTGGGAAACAAGCTTTGCACCGCCATCGCCATGACATGGGAAAACGTGTGGCGAATGCGCTTGAGGTTGTCGGATTCGTCGGTGCGGGGCAGATGAATTTTTTCGATGGACTCGCCAGCGTTAACCATAGTGAACGGAGAAAGGATTGCGATGTGACCACAGCCAGTCTACAAGGGAAGGCTATGGGACCACAGGATTTTTGTCATTATTTCCATCGTAATCGCTGTCGGGGAAATTAGGGGGAAGGGTGTGAGGGTGGCAGGGTGTGAGGGTGGCAGGGTGTAGGGGCGTAGGGGCGAGGCATTTTGGGAGAACCGTTTTGGTGCAGACCGGAATTGGGGTGCCAGAATATCGCGCCCTGGCATCGCCGATCGCAGGACAGGGCGATCGCGCCCCTCATCCTGAAATTCCCTGGGGATTATTGGTGGAGGCACCGATCGCGGGGCAGGGCGATCGCCCTGCCTCTACATCGATCAGGGTGAGCTATTTCCCCCGAGGGATGTGAGATGCCGTCACCACCGACAAGTATCAAGGGGAATAGATGATTCTTTGACTTCATGCCCCCACCTTCTGCCACTGCGCCCCCCCGTAAACCGACGAAAGAATCTGGACTGGGGACAGCAATGTGGTGATTTATCGAGAATGCCCGCCACCGCGAGCCAATCGCCGTCGTCAAATTGATGTGTGGTAGGGCGGTCTGCACACCAATGGAGCCCTGATACTGATTTTGGCGGAACTCCTACGGGATGGGTTGGATTGACGGAAAGCACAAATTCATCTCAAACTGGTGGTGCCTGACCAAGCGGCAGCAGCACTCGCCCAGGTCAACATTCACGAGTGAGTGCAAACCCTCCGTATTGATGCCACCACCCATGTTTTGGTCGCCGATGGTCGCTCCTTTGACGAGATATTGCATCAGTCATCGCAATATGCCGATCGCGTGATGCTGGGCATCGCTGAGCCCGGTGACGACTTTCAGGATTACTACACTAAAATGCAAAAGCGGTCGCAGGGGTTGCCGTCCACCATTCTGGTACTGGCCGCCCCCAATTTCGCCTTTACGGAGGTGTTGAAAAAATAGCGCGACATTTGCCAGACGGGCGATCGCCCCTGCCTTGACACGCCTTCCCTGGCCCCGTAAGGTCAAAGCCTATCCACCCATTAAGACGGTGCCAGGAACTGATTTTTTGACCGCCACCCCCGCTTACTCATCTCAAACTGGAAGCTTTATCAGCTATGCGTTGCACCATCATCAGCCGAGCCGGCCAAGTTCTTGCTTACGGTCGCTTGTTTATTCGCTATCAAGAAGACGGGGGGCTACGGCTGGATCTAGAAACCGATCGCGGTCGCGTATTACAAGGGGGGCTCATTGAGGAAGATGGGGACATGACCCAGGCGGGCGAAATCCTCTCAGAGCAGTTTTTTGATATGTGGGGCATGAGTGACCTCACCCTCAGCATTCAGTGTGGCGATAGCGGAGCCCCACCCAACGCCACGCTACCGCCCGCTGCCGATATTGATATGTCGCTGCTGTAAACAATAGTCTGTAGAAGGGGCTCTTCCGGATCCAGGGTGGCAATCGTCCAATGAATTACAGTTAGGGGTGCTAGCATCATGGACTTCCACATCGATACATTACTCAATTTTCCTAATGCAACCGTCGAGCCGTGCATTCAGGAAGCCGGAGATGTATTTCAGGTATTTTTAATCATCAATCCGCATTAAAAAAAAGAGAGTTGGGCTGGAGCAAAGCGCATCGGAATCGATGAAGTCAGTCACCGCAAAGGAATGAGGATCAAATAACATCCAAATTGTTAGGGCAGGCATCTTGCCTTTAGTAGATCTACCCCACTCATTCCACCCGCCCTTCCCTCCGCTATGCTAAAAAGCCGTAGATGCGATGGAACAGTTAAGGTGCAGCCTTTGACATCGGATTTTGAGCTACAGCAGCAGCCAGTGAGCGATGATATCACCCTGGCCTATCGGGCAATGGGCACCGGACAGCCGGTAGTGATGCTCCATGGCCTCGCCGACCAGAGTTTGGTGTGGTGGGCGTTGGCGAAGGATTTGAGCGATCGCTACCGGTGTGTGGCCCCCGACCTGCGCGGCCATGGGGAGAGCAGTAAACCCGCTGCGGACCAATATGCCGCTGACCTCCTTGCCGCTGACCTGGAAGCCTTTTGCCAACGTCAGCAATTGGGCGCAGTGCAGGTTGTGGCCCATTCCTGGGCGGCTAAAATTGCCCTGCGTTGGGCCTGTCAACGGCCCGATCGCCTCACCAGTCTGACCCTCGTGGATCCCTTTTTCGTCAATCGCCTCCCCGCCGCATTTCGACCCACCTTCCCCCTGCTGTACCGAACGCTGCCTTTTCTCAAGGTGATGGGGCCGTTTCCCGACTTTGACAGGGCGGCGGCGATCGCTCAGGGGCTCAAGCAATATCGGGGCTGGAGTGACCATCAGCAGGCGGTTTTTCAGGCGGGGATGACCCAGCAGGCCGATGGCCAATGGCGCAGCAAGTTTGCGATCGCGGCGCGGAATGGTGTCTTTGCCGATGTGGTGCAGACTGCCGGACTCACGGAGCCCCTGGCGACCCCGACGGCCTTGCTGCTGCCCGCCCAAGGTCTCAATCGCCTGGCCTGGCAAACGCGCCCATACCATCAGTATTTGATGTATCTTCAGGTCCACAGCATCCCTGGTAATCACTGGCCCCACTTGGTCGTGCCTGACTCCCTAAACTCAGCCGTGGCAACATTTTTGGCAGAAGTTGATGACCGATAACAGCCGATTCCTAATCCAGCTTGTAGGCTAGGGGTAGTTGCGTTCTCCCCGAGCCCTATGAAAACTGTCCCCATCACACACACCTACCCCTATTTGCAACTCGCCAACTGGATTTTTCGCCCCTTGGATTATATGGAAGCGAATTATCGACAATATGGCGACTTGTTTTTTGCCCGCTGGGGCCTGTTTGAGTGGGTCTTTGTGAACCATCCCCAGGCGCTCAAAACCATCCTCAGCCAGGATACGGGCAAGGTCATCAGCGCCCCCGGCGACGCCAACGAAGTGCTTAAACCCCTACTGGGTGAGCATTCGGTCATTATGCTCAACGGCAATCAGCATCGCCAGCGGCGAAAACTCATCATGCCCCCTTTTCATGGTGAGCGGCTCAAGATATACGCCGATTTGATTCGCGAGATCACCCTCGAAGCGATCGCCCAATTGCAACCCGGACAAGATTTTCAGGCGCGTAAGCTGACCCAGCAGATCACCATGCGGGTGATTTTGCGGGCGGTGTTTGGCCTCCATGAGGGCGATCGCTACCGGCGACTAGAACAACTCCTGGCCGAACGGTTGGACATGGTGAGCAAGCCGCTGGCTTCGACTGTGGTCTTTTTTCCCCTATTGCGGAAAAACTATGGCAACTGGAGTCCGGGGGCCAAAATTGAGCGGTTGAGCCAGGAAATTGACGCACTGCTGTATGCCGAGATTCGCGATCGTCGGGCCTCGGTGGATGCCAGTCGTGACGATGTGCTGTCACTGCTGATCATGGCTCAAGACGAAGACGGCAACAGCCTAACGGACGCCGAACTGCACGATGAACTGATGACCCTGCTGGTGGCCGGTCACGAAACCACCGCCACCGCGATCGCCTGGGGCCTGCACTGGGCGCATCATCAACCCGAGGTGCTGCACAAAATTCGCGACGAAGTGGCTACCGCTCATGCCGCTGACGACGCCCTGGCCCTGACCAAACTCCCTTACCTGGAGGCGACCTGTAACGAAACGCTGCGCATTTATCCCGTGGCGATGCTGACCTTTCCCCGGATTGCTCAAGAGCCGATTGAGCTGTTGGGGTATACCATCGACCCTGGCACCATGTTGGTCGGTTCGATTTACCTGCTGCACCACCGCGAAGATTTGTATCCCAATCCTCACCAATTTCGCCCCGAGCGCTTTTTGGAACGGCAATATTCGGCCTTTGAGTTTATGCCCTTTGGCGGCGGCGCGCGGCGCTGCATCGGGTACGCCCTCGCTCAGTACGAGTTAAAAATCGTGCTCGGTACGCTGCTGACCCACTATGACTTTGCTCTGGCCAGCGATCGCCCCGCCATTCCCGAACGGCGCGGCATCACCCTGGGCATGAAAGACGGGGTGGAGATGGTCTTCCAAGGCCAGCGGAGCGTTCCCGCCCCTGCCGCCGTTTAACCTCAATCCTCACCCCCGACGCCCAATCCCTGGCCCGGTGGGGCCTGCGCCCGCAAGGTGTACTCAACTTTACTTTTTGCTGTCGACTGAGGGGCTCTTGATTGATACTGGATCAAGATGCGTTCTCTTCATCCAAGTAGTAATGAAACAGCGCCAGCGACAATGGGGGTGGGTCGTGCTCGGAACTTTGGTCTGGGGGGGCTTGGCCGGGTTAGCCTGTTCGGCGACGCCGCCCTTGATCGAGGAATGGGCTACCGAAAGTGAGGCCACTCCAGCCTCCAAATCGAGCGCCGCCGACTCGACTAAGCCGGTTACTGAAAAAGCCCCTCTGGCCCAAGCGTTGGAGGCGGCTACGAATGCGGCTCAACTGGCCCAGTCAGCCACCACTGCGGAGGAATGGAGTGCCGTCGCTACGGCTTGGTCGGAGGCGATTCAGGCATTGCAGGCGGTGCCGTCGGATAGTCCCGAGTGGCTGTTTGCCCAGCGCAAAACCCAAGAATATGTGGAAAATCAAGCGATCGCCCTCCAACGGGTCGAAGCCGCCGCCCGTCAGGCCCTTTTTCCGCCCCTGGGTAACGACGTATTAGACGAGCAACTGGCCTTATATCTGTCCTATGTCGCCGCTTTTGATCCCCCCGACATTCTAGTCATTGGCAGCTCGCGGGCTTTGCAGGGCTTAAACCCGCAAATTCTGCAACAGCGCCTGGGGCAGCAGGGCTACGAATCTGTACGGGTTTACAATTTTGCGGTCAACGGGGCGACAGCTCAGGTGGTGAGCTTTATTTTGCGGCAGTTGCTGCCCCCCGAGCAGCTGCCCGAGATGATCATTTGGGCAGACGGTTCCCGTGCGTTTAACAGTGGGCGGTTCGATCGCACCTTTGCCAAAATTCTAGAATCGCCGGGCTATGCTGCAGTGCAGGCAGGCGATCGCCCAACCTTTGAGTCTTCCACGCCGCTGGCCGCCACTCTCGACGTCGCCGAAGCAGCCCCGGCCAGGATCGCCGACAAAGCGCGCACCTTGCCCGTCAGCGGCATCAACGGTTACGGCTTTTTGGTGGTGAATGAAGTCTTTGAGCCCAATGATTACTACCGCCGCTTTCCACGGGTGGCGGGGATCTATGATGGCACCTATTCCGCCTTCGATTTGGGAGGGGTGCAGACGGTTTCCCTGCGGGCGATCGCGGCCTTTGCGCGCACCCACGACATACCCCTGGTGTTTGTCAATTTGCCCCTGAGTGAGGATTATCTGGATGATACCCGGCTCGCCTATGAGCAACAGTTTCAGCAGTTTTTGACGCGGGAAGCCGAAGCCGGGGGCTTTACGGTGGTGGACTTGCTGCGGGCATGGTCCAACCAGAACAATATCTTTGCCGACCCCAGCCACCTTAACCGCGTCGGGGCTGCCCAAGTGGCCATTCGGGTCTCAGAAGACAAGACCATTCCCTGGGAGATGTTGGCCCCAGACGCCGCCACCGATAACCCCGAAGCGCCGCCGGAGGAGTCAGGCGATCGCGACCCGACTACCGACGCCGCTGATCAATCTCCGCCTCCAGATCGGAATCCCCGTCCCCGAGCAGGCAGCGATCGCTAGCCCGGCTCTCCCCCAATGCTAACCTCGTAGGGGTTTACCAGAAATCTGGCACTACTGAGCTGTCGGCCTCTGTGATAGCAGCGGCGATCGCCATTTTCCGTCGGCTCCAATACGGTAGAGCACCGGTCGGGTAGGCTTCCTAGTCGGCCTCCCTAACCAGTCTGCTGAAAGACGCTCGGTTAGTTAGGACGGCCAGGATGGCCATCAAACAAGAGCGCATCTCACAAATCGACACCAGAGCAGATTCAAAACCTCTACAGGATTAGCCCCGAATGGGCACCAGGCCCTAGCGCCTCGGTTCAGGATGATTAAAAACCCGGTTTCGGCATGGGTGAGCACAGGCGATTGGGCTTATCCTAGAAGCAGAGACCGGGTTTCTGAACCGATGTTCTAGAGTTCTGCGACGGCCCGCTCGATCAACCGCCGAGCCAGGGTTTGCACACCGGTATGTTCGTAGTATTTCACCGACACATCGAGAAATGCGCCCAGGTAGTCGAGTTTGCTCTTCGACCCTTCCATAAAGCCCGCTAACTTATCCACCAGGCTGCTTTGGGTGATGCCCTTGTCACTGACGAACTTGTCCATCCAGCCTTGCGTCGACTCAAAGCTCTCCGTCATGAAAGACAGCTTGCCTTTGGCATCTTTGCCCGGAATTTCCTTCTTCACCCCTTTGAAGGTGTTGTTTTTCTCCAGTTCATCAGGCCCCATATTCTTGATAGCATTCAGCGCTTTGCTGCTGAAGTCTGCCCCCAACGGAATCACGCCGTCAAACGATACCAGCGCTGCCATCCGCATCAGCGACTCGCTACTATAGTCGCCCAGCGCCGCCAAAAAGTCGCCCAGGCTGTCGCCCGGAATGCCGTTGATATGACAAAAGGCCACTACCTCCGTCACCAGTTTCACCGAGAGATCAATAGTTTGCGCCTTTTCCGGTTTAGGGGTGAGGTTGGTCAAAAAGCCCAGAAAAGTATCTTGCCCGATGCGGTTGGCCATGGCGGCGGCTCCGAGCATACCCGAAGCGGCATCCACCGTTTCGTAGAGCCACAGCGCCCGCTGATAACCCTGAGACTTATCGTTGAACAGGGCGATCGCCCGTTCCCCAATTGCCTGCACCATGGCCTCGTCGGTTTCCCCGGTGACCTTTTTGATCGTGTTGTCAAAGCCCACCAGGTTTTCCCACTGACCGGGCACAAAAGTATCCAGGGTCTTCAGGGCTCGCACCGTGAGGCCACCCGTGGGCAGCTTGTCGACTTTTTCATAAATTTTGACGCTCATGAGGCTCTCCTAAAAAAGGGGGGAAATAGGGGATATAACTGAATACCTGAGGTAAGCCACTGGTTTGACCAGTGCGACTCGAAAAGCTTTGAGCGTTCCCGCAGTAAAGTATCTCCCACGGTGGCTTGAACGAGCAAATCCGTAGGAAGACAAAGCCATGTCGGAATTCTATCAAAGCTTGTCTCACTCGAAATGGGACTGCAAGTATCACGTGGTGTTCGTGCCCCAGTATCGGCGCAAAGTGATGTTTGGCGAAATGCGAAAATTTCTGGGGCCGATTTTCCATGAGTTGGCGCGCCAAAAGGAATGCCGCATCGTGGAAAGGCATCTGATGCCAGCTCATGTTCACAGGTGCATGGAGATTCCGCCCAAATACTCGGTCGCGTCGAACATGGGTTTTCTGAAAGGCCAGAGTGCGATTGCCATTGCCCGCCAGTTCAAAGGCAAACAGCGCAATTTTAGCGGTGAGTCCTTTGGGGCGAGGGGCTATGCGGTATCCACAGTCGGCTTTGAACTGGAAGCGGTGAAACGCTACATTCAAGACCAGGATGTCGCGGATAGGAGCGGACAGTTCTCAAGCCGAGGCCAGACACGCTCAGCAAGGACACCCGCCCTTGGGACGGTCACGGCTTTGCCGGGGGTGTCTGACTCACCTCTCAAGTTGTTCAGCTTCTGGGGTCCACTTCAATCCTGTGAGTTTGTGCAGTCGCTGCTGCAAGGCAAGATTCAGCAGCTTAAGGCTCAGATTCAGGAGATGGTGGCGTTTAAGTCGGCGTTAGAGCAATATCGCGACAATTGGGCGGCTAACCATCTCCGTCCCTAACCGGGGACATTTGTCCGCTAATTGAGGCTGTGCCGCTCACCTGATTGACTGACAAAAGTTCCTCGCATAGGTTGGGTAGAACGAAGTGAAACCCAACACCAGCAGCGGTTTCGTTGGGTTACGCTAGCGCCTTGGCGGAGCCATGCCCGGAGGGCTTGACCCAACCTACGGCAGAATAAGGGTTTTGAGAGTTTTGTCAGTCAACCAGGCCGCTCACTTAATTTAAGTTTTGAGTTCAAAGTTTTGAATGTTGAATTGATTCTCAAAGTTTCCATAAAATTAATAATTAGGCATACCACCAACACAAGCGCCATCGTTAAGCCTAGCTCCGTCTAGACTCCAAACATTCATAAACTTCATTCAGTTTAGGATCAGTCGCTTCAATATAAGCGTACAGACTTAAATGGAACGGCAAGTTCAATGTCCTCTTCACTTTTACATGGCGAAAAAAATGAGAAACCACATCAACTATTTCTGAATAGGTATTGAGATGCTCGTAGTCCATCAAGACATCGTAATTCAGGCCGTATTTAAGTCGGAATGCAGCACCAACCAAAGTCCGACTGGATAAATGCCATAACCAAGAACCTTCACAAGGAATAGCAGCCTGAAAAAGACCTCCTTCATGAATGCGGTGAGCAGAATGTGCAACCAGTAGGGGGAGGTCTGCGATATGCTCGAGTACAGCGATGGAAAAAATCCTGTCATAACGCTTTTCTGCTTCTATCTCGAAAATACTCGAGTAAATGCTAGTCACCTTGCGCAAAACTTCAGAGTCCCAATCCTGTATCAAAGGCTCTATTACATCATAAGTCTGATAGTTCGTCTCGTAATTAGCATGATTTAACTGCCCTGCACCTACTTCTAGCAGGTTCTCTGAGCCTGTATTTTTTGTTGAAACTTGACGATGCATCCATGACTCAAGATACTTCCTTAATCTTGCTAACACACTATTTCCGCTACGATTTTCTGAGTAAAGGGTCAAATAGATTGATGCATAATCTTCAGGTAAGGCTTGCCTTTGTTTAGGAAACTGATCCAGCATAAAACCGTACCCAAGTTAAGAGATTAGGGAAATATTATCCGAAATGAGCGCTCATTGCCAAGCACTATTGTAGTACACAAAACTCCCAGGTTGGGTGTGCGTACTGAGCAATGATCATTTTCCAAAACAAGGATTTCTGCTGAGTAGGAGAGGTAGTTAGTAGACCGGGCTTGAAATAACCACGTATGCCTCAATTTGTAAACAGCATCAATAACGATTGTACTGCAAGGGTCTTGGCGTCATTTACACTGTGTTACATAGCTTGGTTTATTACGTCTGTCTACTTTAATGCAGAGTAGATGACGACGATAAAGTGTAAAGTTTAGCCACTTTATCTTGTCTTGGTTTATTCACCTTATCCTACTTACAGCACCAAACCTGATGAAACATTATTACCACCTTGGATTTATGACCGCAAGCAGCCAATGCAATTTTCCTTCTCAAAAAGAAAAAACAGAATTACAGCTTTATTCAAGTTTGGTAAACCAAAAGAATGATACCAAATTCTTTGATGGGAGAGAGCAGGTGACCGCCGTTCCGCAAGGAAGTACTATGAGGATTATGATATGATGCCTCAGCTAAAATCTACATTAACCAGAGTTCCCTCTAATTCACACGTACTCAGCAGCGCCATCTATATGAACATTCGGACACCTGAAAAAAACTTGTATTTGAATTTACTAACCTTTTGTGCATTGGGTACCGTGTGCTACGGGATGCAAATGTTTCATGTAATCTTAAAAGGTGATGGCTGGGTCATATTCTTTGCTCCAGAAAGCCAATATGACATTCTTGTACAAGTAGGCAGATACTTTTCAAGGGTTGCCTCGATAATTACCAATGATAATCAGTTGGCCAACTCACTAGTCTATGTTTTTTGGTTTATCTGCATATACATGCTTTTTCATCTTCCACTCCTGAAAACAAAATATTCATCTGCCCTGGCCACTGCAATAGCGGCATCAGTATTTTTGTTTTCACCCGCTATGATTGAGCTCTCTGTCTTCCAAATTGCCCTCCCAAATCGAGGCTTCGGATTGTTTGTTGTGGGTTTGGCAATATTCTTGTTTGCTGATGCAGAGCGTGGCGCTAGCAAGCGATACTGGCTTAGTTCCATTCCTTTGGCGATAGCAGCTGCCTCCTATCAGCCCATTGCATTAATGTATCCGGTCGGTATTTTCTTTACGCTGATAGCTAATTTTCAGTGCACTCGCAAAAACCTATTCAAAGGGATCCTGTCCTGCTTTTTAGGGCTAGGATTATACCTGATTTCTTGGCAACTCGCCTTAAAAATCTTTAATGTAAGCATGGCTGGTATACCCGATTCATATAATCCCACTTCACTAAACGATCTCCCTATTTCATTAAGGCTGAATTGGTTTTTTGATTTGGCGACAGGCTTCTTTTTTCAGGCTAAGGGCAATATGCCGGTCATCTCTTCGGTGATCATGCTTGTATTGATGGTTTGGGGAATGTTATTTTTCACTAAAAAGTATTCTCTTTGGCTCAAAGGTATTTTCATTATTGGTTCCATTATTATATTTGTCGGTGTTGTTCCTAATCTCATCTTCTTGGCTAAAGGAACGGGATCGGCTCTGAGACCCCAGGCGCTATTAGGTATGTTCTTCTTACCTTTGTTGATCATCGGTGGCTATCTAGGAAACGCTTTTCAACAACAGCCGCAACATCCAGAAAAGCGGCTAGTTGTTTCCTTGCCTCATTCAATCTACGTGCTTCTTGCGGTTTTTTTAGTGCTGATCCAATCGTTTCAGGCGAATGCATCCGTCACTAGCCGCTATTTAGCGTTTGAAAAAGATAAAGCTACGGCTTCAATGGTACTCTCGGATATCATGGAACAAGCTCCTCGCAGAGATGAGCTAAATGTAGTTGTTCTTTATGAACCCTCCGTCGGTGTGGCTTATATGCCTGAAATGAGATATTACTCTTCACCTGACGTCATGACTGGCATCACGAATAACAATAACTTTGACAGTCGGTTAGACAGTATTCCTTTTTTGTTAAAGTTAATAGCACCTCCTCAAGTGTCTATGATGGCGATCTCTGTTCCATTAGACAGTCCTGATTTAACTAATTTTCCGATTCCAGATCCAAATGCAATGTTTCCCTGGCCTCATTCAGAAAGTATATTTGTCGCAGAGGATGGTCAAATATTTATTAAATTTGGTGATCCGAAAGATCCTAAATATGCGACCAGTTAACACAGCTGTTGAGATAGGCAGTGATTTCTAAGATTTGCCTCGCTCACAGCAACAGTAACTGCGAGCTGACATTTATGCAGTCAACAGTCAGTATATGAGACTCGGCTCCTGATGCAGAACTTGATTTATCGTTTCAATCATGAAGGGTGTCCCTGTTGTGGCACAACTAATCATCTCCCCTTTTTTGTCAATCCTAAGCCGTTGACTATTCAAAATTCTGAAGATTTTTTTTACGGTGGTCATGAGTATATTCATGCAGCTATTCAGTGTACTCGCTGCAAATTTATTGCAATCGACTCCAATTTAACTGGAAATGAGATAGACCAGCTCTATCGAGTTGCCGATAATGAATATTATCTTGAAACAAGCCCTCAACGAGCCATATATTACAGACGAGTTCAAAAACAGCTTAGGAAAACGCGAAGACTCGACATCTTGAATAATACTCATCATCCAATTATTGATCTTGCAGCCGGGTCAGGGGAATGGTTAGAACTGTGGCAAAAAGATAAATACGCCACTGAGTTGAGTGGCACTCTTGTAAAAATATTGACTCAGAAAGGAATTCAGGTAATCCCACAAGAAATTTCAGAAATTTCAGAACAATTATTTTCAATGGTGTCAATGTTCGACTTCTTGGAACATGTTGATAATCCTAAAGAAACCTTGGATATGGCTTGCCGAAGGTTGATACCAGGTGGAGTATTAGTGATTGGCGTACCAGATTTTGGTAACTTAGTTGCAAGAATTTTGCGACACAAATACTATTTATTTACACCCATGCATTTGGGATACTATCGGAATATCTCCCTTGAATATTTGCTCGGGCAAAATCCTTCCATAGAATCCTTTGTTCTCTTAAAGTCTCCACCCTTTCCCATTTCTCTTCAATCATTATTTAAATGGGTTAAAACTTTGAAGTTGCCGATGCTCAAAAATCTTGAGAAAGTCATCCTTCCAATAGGATATTCAGCGAGTATTATTGCGGTAGCAAATCTCAAGAGATAGGTCGCCCTTCTCCGTCAGTATTATGAATTTTGGCATCAGATTTGAATTGTGTTACAGATCTTGTTTTAGTCAAATATAGCTAATTCTAGCGGTATTTATCTATTCAATGTCGAGCTGAAAATTTAATGAATTACTTTCGTTTACTGCTCTAGTTTTGCAAGATTATGTTTTTGTTTTAATCAGTTAAGTAATATAGCCATCTGATCTGATTTCATAATTATAGAAACTTGCCAGTGTACGCGTCCCGCCTGTAGTGAAAATTTCACAATTTAGATAGATCGCTATAGTGAGTGATATTAAGGTATTAGCATTCAGAAACACTCTAATTTTAGAAGGCTGTCAGTATGCAAATAAATTTCAAAGCTAATTCTGAGAAACCTAAAATCGTAATTGTCATCCCTGCTTACAATGAGCGGGAGCATCTATATAACCTATTTGAATCTATTACGGCCTGTGTTCGTGAAATGTCTGATTTTGAAAGCATTATTTTAGTCATTGACGACGGTTCTATAGATGGGACTTGGGAATTATGTAAACGTATTCATGCTGAAGAGCATTGCTTTACAGCTGCAAGGCTAGTCAGAAACTTTGGGAAAGAGGTTGCTATTTTAGTCGGTCTTTCTTTAGTGGAAAGTTCTTTGTATGCAGTATTAGATGCCGATGGACAGCATAATCCCAGGTATCTGCCGGAGATGCTTGCAACTCTCATGACTAACGATCTGGATTTAGTGATTGGAGAAAGACTAGATTATGTCCCCAAAAATATGGGGCTGGCTACAAAAGTTTACTACCATTTACTCAGAATTATTACTGGCAAAGATTACGAAAAGCTTTGTGATTTTTCACTCTTTACTTTACCTTTGCGAAACTATATGTTGACCCAATCGCCGACTAGTCTTGTCTTTAAGATGCTGATATATAATTCGGCGACGCGCCGAGTAAGTTTTCCCCTGCATATTCCTGAGATTGGCGATCGCTCTCGCAGATGGTCGAAAGGTCGTTTGATTTCCAAAGGAATCAGTACAATTTATACATTGTCAGCATTAAACCGTATTGTTTTACTTTCATTAATTATGATCGCGGGCATAGCGATCGCTACCGTAATGATTGGTATTATTGTTAACCACTTTATCCTTAACATGTCAATTCCGAGAGGTTATTTGACCCTAATAGGGCTAAACATTGTACTCGTCGTTGAGTTGACGACATTTCTCATTGCTTATTTATTGCGGGAGAGAGCCCAAAAGTTGCCTACCGATTTGAGAAGCCTAGTAGCTGATCACTGTGGCTTCGAGCATGATGCCTATAAGCACTGACACCGTGACTGCGATAGTTTGTCGGCTTCTCCGGAACGGGTAAAGCTTGAATGAGCAGCCGTTGGCATAGGTTTCCGGTCATCAGCCGTCTACTGATCAGAGTGCTCTACACTTTGGCAGCCTTACTTGAGGAAGTGACTCAAGTGAGAGCCGATTCACCCAAGTCACTTCTTCACCCAAGTCACTTCATTAAGGGCAGCAGCCAAGCGACCACCAGACTGATTAAAATGGCAATCTCCATCACCCCGATCGCCGTGTTGAGGGAGATCCAGTGTCGCCAAGCTCCCTGACGCCAGGTTACCCATGTCTGGTTGATGTGTGTCGGCCACCGCTTGGGGCTATCTTTTTCGCGATATTGCCAGGTCAGCATCGAGAGCAGAAGCGGCGTACCGCCCACCTTGGCATTGATCAGGAGATGGAAGGCGATCGCCCCCACCATCACCACCCACGAAATCAGGTGGGCATAATACCAGGCATGGGTCAACTCGCCACGCGGTAGCCAGGTTTCGTCCATCATTTTGCCGCTATAAAGGGCAAAGGTGAGGGCCAGCAGAGCCAGCGTATTGACCAGACGATTGATCGTATACCACCAAACGGGCTTGCCAACGTCCGCGAGTTGTTGCCATGACTGAGGCTGCCAGAGGCGGCGGCGGCCTGGACGGCAGGCGTAGATGAGAAAGGCGGGAAAGATCAGCAACGTCCACAGCCCAAAGGTGCCATGGAGCCCCTCAATGGCTTGGTAGTCGGGTAACGGAATGCGGCCCCAGCGACCGTCGTAGACTTCGTAAGTCCAATAGGCGGTCACGATCGCGACAATTAGGCAGATGCCCGTGAGGCCATGCAAAACTCGGAGCAGCAAAGGTTGGTAAGGACGAGACGCTTTCATGAGGGGAACGTTTGTTGAATTGAAATGACGGTAAAACGTAACTTGGGCATGGGATTAAATGTGTCGACTAGATGCGGCCCATCTAGTTAAGCTCCGTTTAGAGCAGCGAGAATACCAAACCCAATAAACAGGATTCCCCCGATCGCGGTCAGCAACCGCTCAGAGATGCGGCCAGCAATGAGTTTGCCGCAGGTCACCGCGATCGCTGCGCAGATGGCATGGCCCAAAATCGCCCCCACAAGCACGCCATAGGGATTATTAGCCGACGCCAGGGTAATGGTCGCCAGTTGCGTGATGATTGCCGCCCTGCTGCCCACCATCCTGACGGGAGGGCTGACGGGGCTGATGTTTGTGGGCATCGTCTGGCCCATGGTGTTTGCTTTCATCGCCTCCCTGATCGTGTCGATTCCGCTGATTCCGCTGATTCCGCTGATTGCCGCCTTTGTGCTGAAGCCCCCCCAGGCGCAACGGCAGCGGCGCACCTGGTTTCAGAAGCTGATGCTGCCCTTCCAGGCTGGGTTTCAGCGGTTGGAGCAGGGCTATGGCTGGCTGCTCGATCGCTGAATGAATCATCGGGAAATTACGCTGGCGATCGCCGCTGCTTCCATCGTCCTGGCGATCGCCCTCTACCCCTTCGTGCCCCAGGAAATGATGCCCCTGGGGGACTCCGGCCAGTTCATGGCCTCCCTGGAAATGGAGCCCGGCACCTCTTTTGCCAAGACGGACGAAAGTACCTACCGCTTCGAGCAAATTCTGCTGGCCCAGCCCGACATCGCCAAGGTGTCGTCCCAAACGGGCTTTGAGCTGACCCGCAACAGCACCTACTTCAGCGGCTACAGCATGGGCAGCGTCAACTCGGCGTCGCTGATTGTCACCCTGAAGGACCAGCGGCAGCGGGACATCTGGGAGATTATGGACAGCGTGGAAGCGGAAGCCCGCCGCACCCTCCCCGGTCTACGTCGCATTGCTTTCAAAGAAATGGGAGTAGACGTGATGGCCACCTCCGCTGCGCCCATCCAGCTCGCCGTCTATGGGGAAGACCTGGAGGTGCTGCACCGTTTGGCAGAAGGCGTGCTCCGCATTGCCGAAGATACCCCCGGTCTGGTGATGGCCCAGACCAACTCCGCCCTGACCCAGCCGGAATACCAGCTCACGGTCGATCGCCGCCGCGCCCAGGTTGGGGCTGAATGTGCGGATGGTGGCCCAGCAGGCCCGCTATGCCCTGAATGGCGGCTTCACCCAGCGCTACTACAACCGTCCCAACCTGCGGCAAAACTCGATTCTGGTGCGCTATGAAGGGGGCGATCGCGGCACCCTCGATAATCTGGCAGGCACCTACATCACCACCCCCACCGGGCAGCAGGTGCCCCTGAACACCGTCGCCACCCTGGAGCGACGCAGTGGCCCCACCCTGATTGAGCATGTCAACGGCAAGCGGGTGGTGTACGTCAACGGCTACTACCGCAAGGGCGGACCCGCATCGATGGATCTGTCCATGGCGATCGCCATGCGAGCGGGGCAGGAACTCACCTTTCCCCCTGGCTACGGCGTGGACTCCATGGGCGACATGACCGACATGATGATTGAGTTCGATCGCCCGCTGAAGGGGCTGCTGGTATCGCTGATTCTCATTTACCTGATTCTGGTGATTCAGTTCGGTTCCTTCATTCAGCCGTTGGTAATGATGCTGTCGGTACCCTTGCAACTGGTAGGGGTTTTCGGCGGGCTGATTCTGGCCCAGTAAACCCTCTCCAGCGTTTCGATTCTGGGGATTGTGATTCTCTCGGGCCTCTCCCTCTCGGCGGCGATTCTGCTGCTGGAGCTGATTTTGGCGAAACGAGCCGAAGGCGTGCCCCGCGATGTCGCCATCCGCATGGCTGGCTCGGTGCGGCTGAAGGCAATTACCATGACGACGCTGACCACGGTGATTGTGATCGTGCGGCTGGCCTTCTTCCCGGAAATTGGTATGGATGCCTACTCGCCCATCGCCACGGTGATTCTGGGGGGCCTGCTGCTCTCCACGCTGCTGACCCTGGTGGTGGTGCCCGTGGTGTATTCCTTCATCGACGATGCAATGGAGTGGCTGAAACGACGGGGGCGGCGGCGACGGCCTGCGAAAGATCCAACGGTTATTCTGTCGAAATGATTTTGGAAGCTTGCAAAGCTTTCCTATCCGTCATAGTTACAGCTTTCATCGTCTCTTTTGGATGGTGAAGGGAAGGTATGTTAATAATTGATCCAAGAAGATTCACTAGCTGTAAGGAAGATAGTCTTGGCAACAATCTATGCAATCAAAGGTTTGTTACTTGAAGAAGTTTTGCTACAACTGCTAAGAGCATCGGGATACTATGCTGTCGAAAACGCCAATGGTGATAGTAGCTTAAACAGTAGAAATTCTGGCAGTCTAGAAGTTAGAGGACGTGGTTCAAAACATCAGATAGATGCAATTGCAGATTTCTCCGTATCTCCCCCTTTTTCATATCCAATACGATTGTTGTTGGAAGCCAAATTTTACAAGAACAACGTAGGGATTGAAATTGTAAGAAATGCCGTAGGCGTCCTAAAAGATGTTAGTGAGTTCTGGATAGTAGACGATAGTTCATTCAAGCCTAGATATCACTATCAATATGCTATTTTTACATCCTCATCTTTTACAAAGTCAGCTCAAGAGTACGCCTTTGCCCAGGATGTTTATCTGATAAAGCTCGAAAATAACCGATATTTTTATCCAGTGATCAGGGCTATCGAGGAATTAAATCATGCAGACTTTAGGGGAGTGTCTGAGGATAATATAGATATCGATCTGACTCAGCTAAGAAGAGCTACAAGGTCATCCTTAGGAAATTATCGTCTTTATGAAATGCGAGAATATTGCACAGATTACAACTTCAATTCAGTGAAGATATGCAATGTAATTGAATCCAGTCTGAAGATTGGAACCTCTTATCTAGGCGTACTAGGCAACAGCTTCCCAATATTCTTCACTCCGTCTGATAATTTTGATATAAACGATCTGATTAATGATCCAACAATCCGCATATGTTGGAATCAGGAAAAGTGGTACGTCGTCAAAAGGCATGCAAGGTGTGTGACTTTAGATGAAAGAGATATTATCCTTTCATTCGATTTGCCAGATGAGCTGTTTAAGCTATATTCTGATAACAATATGCTCACTAAAAGTAGAGCCTTGGATTTAAAGCAAGATTTTATGTCTAGTATTAAAATTATGTTCAGAGATCCTAATAGAAGATTCATGTCGTCTTTAGAGCTAAGGCTAGATAATAACTGGTTAGAAGAAATGAGACAAAGTTTGTCTTAGTGTTGAAAGATTGAGCGCTTGAAGTTGATTGCCTCTAGTAATTTTCAGCAATGGATAAGCTTAGCCGTTACTAAATACTGAAGTCCAGTCCTATGCGAATTCTGCTGGTTGAAGACGAGCCTGATCTGGGCAAAGCCATCAAAGCAAATTGATACGCCCGGCTACTATCAGGCTGAGCGAGTTAAGCTAGGTGAGTGGCTGTGCGTGGGGTACAGGAGATGGCGAGATGACAACCCTGGAGGAAATTAAGCAATGGCTGGTGCAGCATCAATCGGTGTTGCAGGAGCGGTATCAGGTGAGCAAACTGGGCATTTTTGGCTCCTACGTCAGGCACGAGCAAACTGAAACCAGCGATGTGGACATGCTGGTGGAGTTTTCTAAGACGCCCAGTCTGCTGAAGTTTGTCAATCTAGAGAATTACCTCAGCGACAACCTCGGGGTTAAAGTTGACCTGGTACACAAGGCTGGATTGAAGCCGCGCATTGGCGATCGCATCCTGGCAGAGGTGGTCTATCTGTGAGTCAGCGCCAGGTTCAGGATTATTTAGAGGATATCTTGGATGCTGTTGATGCGATCGAGCAATTTACGGCAGGCATTGAGTATGAGGCATTTGCGCGGAATTTAGAGAAGGTCTTTGCAGTTTCGAGGGCGATGGAGATCATTGGCGAAGCCGTAAAGCGAATACCAGATTCTGTAAGGAGCCAGTATCCTGATATTCCCTGGCGAGATATTGCTGGCATGCGGGACAAACTGATTCATGATTATTTCAACACGGATGTCGAAATCATTTGGGAAGCCGTTCAGGAAGATGTTCCACAGCTAAAAGTGATGATTTTGCAGGTTTTGAGAGATATGGAGAACTTGCCATGAGGTAGAAGCCAGCGTGAGTTCAGCGACCGAATGCCCTTCGAAAGGTACCGGGGAACCTACTCGCCCATTGCTAAGCAAGCTGCTGTTATTCACACCGCTGACCTTGGTGGTGATGTCAATAACCTACTCCTCATATCTGAAGCGCTTCGCGATCGCAACCAGCCGACTCAAGCCCAGGCTACGTACAATAGAACCACCCCTGGCCAAAACGGAGTTATCCATGGTTGACCAACTTGCCATCACCGAAGCGATCGCATTCCCAGACGCCAGCCAACTCATCACCGAGGACGATACTCCGGTGGATAATTTTGCATCTGCTAAACAACAACGACTCTTAGTGAGTTCTCTCTACAGTGCCCTGGAGGGACAGATTGTCTTAGCTGAAGCCAACGTCGGCATTTACCATACCTTCAGCCAGCCGCCGATTGTGCCGGATGTCTTCGTCAGCTTCAATGTGCAGGTGCCGCAGAACTGGTGGGATAAAGAGAACCGCTGCTATCTGGTATGGAACTTTGGCAAACCGCCGGAAATTGTGATCGAAATTGTCTCCAACAAAGTGGGTAATGAATTGACCGATAAGTTTGCCACTTATGAACACATGCGGGTCAGCTACTACGTGGTTTACGACCCCAGCCAGCAACTCAGCGAGACTCCCCTGCGGCTGTTTGAACTGCGGGGCATGCACTACACCGAAATGGCCGAACCCTGGCTGGAACAGGTGAGCCTGGGGCTGGCCACCTGGGAAGGGGAATTTGAAGGACGGCAGGATACCTGGCTGCGCTGGCACAATGCCGAGGGAGAAATTCTGTTGACAGGAGATGAGCAGGCAGAGCAGGAGCGGAATCGGGCTAATCAGGCTGAGCAAAGGGCAGATCGCTTAGCAGAACTCCTCAGAGCCCAGGGCATTGACCCCGATCAACTGCCGGAGTAACAATTCGACTTGCCGGATTAGTTTTGAGTGCTTAGTTTTGAGTTTTGAGTTGGGCAATTCAAAACTCAAAACTCAAAACTCAAAACTCAAAACTTTCAACTGTATTAACCTATGCGAATTTTGCTGGTTGAAGACGAGCCCGATTTGGGCAAAGCCATCAAGCGCACCCTCACCCAGGAAGCCTACGTGGTGGACTGGGTGCAGTCGGGGGATGAGGCGTTGGCTTATTTAGAGAATGATCTATCGCTTTATACCGTGGGCGTATTTGACTGGATGCTGCCCGGTCTTTCCGGGATTGAGCTGTGCCAATGGCTGAGGGATAAGCATCACGCCCTCCCCGTCCTCATGCTCACCGCCAAAGACCAGATCGAAGATCGCATTACCGGACTGGATGCCGGGACGGACGATTACCTGGTGAAACCCTTCAGTATGGCGGAACTGCTGGCCCGACTGCGGGCACTACGGCGACGGCAACCGGAAATCAAACCCAGTACGCTACAGGTGGGGCCGTTGCTGCTGGACTGCGATCGCCGCATCGCCCTCCTTAAAACTGACGATACCAAGCACCACATCGAACTTATCCAGAAAGAGTTTCAACTGCTGCAATATTTCATGGAGCATCCGAATCAAATTTTGACCCGCGATCAGGTGCTCAATCAGCTCTGGGAAATTGGCGCTGAACCCAACAGCAACGTGGTGGCCGCCCAGATGGGTTTACTACGACGCAAATTGGCACAACATGGCTGTGAAGACGTTATCGAGACTGTCTATGGCATGGGATACCGCGTCAACGCCCAATAAGCTGTTTCGCCGCAGTCGCTGGCAACTCACCGTCTGGTATACCGGCGTCATGGCGGTGGTACTGAGCATCAGTGGACTGGGTGTTTACGAAGCGATCGCCCACGCCCACCGAGTTACCGCCGATCGCGAACTCAAATCCGTCGCTGAAACCGTTCACAGCGCCCTGGAAAAGACCCTCACCAACAACGGTCCGATCGATGGGGTGTCTCCGAACTTGCGACCGAATCTATGTGTAGCCGGAGAGCCCTGCCGGGTGCCCTTCGAGCGATCAAGAGGACATCACCAGGGCACCCTTTACCGCGGGAGCTATTACTTTCGAGTCTTGTCCCCAGAGCAGGATCTCATCGTCACCGCAGGTGTTTATCCGGAGGGCCTGTCTGCCACCGACCCCGGCGAGTCTTGGCAAACGGCATGGGATGCTGCTGGCAACGAGTATCGGCAAATCGCCCTGCCCCTTTATGACCTGAATCAGCAAACTCAACTGGGCATTCAGGTGACTCCTATCGAAGCTGCCGCCGACAGTAGTGGTGCGGTGATGATTCCCGTGTCGGCATTGGTGGAGGATGGCGATCGCCAGGAGCAATCGAGAGGTGTGTACTTAGTAGCCTTCGTCAGGAGAGGAACCGGAGTGTGTATAAACCTCTCCTTGCCTTTGGCGAAGCCTGCCCAGAGGGCTTAGGAGAGGTGCCGCAGGCGGTGAGGTGAGCCTACATGTCACAACTCTACTTTTGCAACTGGATACGTGAAATTCAGCCAGCAGTTAGGACTTCCCGGTAGATGCTGAACGCAGTTCTCAATCAAATTCTCAAAAACTCCATTACCCAGCGGTGGTTC
>Ga0081526_100297_pt1 | contig 25937 bp, 17 predicted proteins | sample HotLakmasection2_FD_70991 | JGI IMG/M metagenome (GOLD analysis project Ga0081526, IMG submission 70991) | Hypersaline microbial mat communities from Hot Lake, Washington, USA - Section #2 (SPADES assembly) (version 2) | ecosystem: Environmental > Aquatic > Non-marine Saline and Alkaline >... | reverse complement strand
CCAGTGATTTAGCCCCCTAAATCCCCCAATTCTGGGGGACTTCAAACTCCGGTCTCCCCCCAAAATTGGGGGGACTAAGGGGGGCGAATGTGCCTGTTGAGGTGGCAATCAAGATGTGTATAAGCGGCAGCCTTGAGAAGGAGAGGTGCCGCAGGCGGTGAGGTTTCCCACAGGCCAAAACTCCACTTCTGAATCTGGATGAGGTTTAACGGGATCAAGCGGCGATCGCGCCTCTCCATTTTTCGATATCCAGACAGCGCCAGCCTGGGCGCTCTTTGGGCAATTCAGCCAGGGTTCGTTACAGTCATTGGGTAGCATTTGGGGAGGATCCCGATGAAAAAGTTGCAGTTCAGCAACGGCGACGCCATGCCCATTTTGGGATTGGGCACCTGGAAGTCAGCGCCTGGGGAAGTGTATGAAGCGGTTAAAGCGGCGATCCGTTTGGGCTACCGCCACATTGACTGTGCCCTCATCTACGGCAACGAAGCGGAAATTGGTCGCGCCTTAAGTGAGTCCTTTCAGGCGGGAACGGTCAGCCGGGAGGAGATGTGGATTACCTCCAAGTTGTGGAACGACTCCCATGCTCCGGCAGATGTGCAGTCGGGCATCAAACAAACGCTGGCAGACCTGCAACTGGACTACCTCGATCTGTACCTGATCCACTGGCCGGTGGCCATCAAAAAAGGCGAAGGATTTCCCTTAAATAAGGACAAACTCATCTCGCTAGACGAACTGCCCATCACCAAAACCTGGCAGGCCATGGAGTCTCTCGTGAAAGGGGGCTTGACCCGGCATATCGGCGTTTCTAATTTCAGCATTGCCAAACTCAAATCCTTGCTCGCAACGGCCAATCACCCTCCCGAGCTGAATCAGGTGGAACTGCATCCTTACCTGCAACAGACCGATCTGCTGAAATTTGCCCAGGCAAACAATATTTTTCTCACGGGCTATTCGCCTCTGGGCTCGTCCGATCGCCCCGATTCCCTCAAAGCGGAGGATGAGCCAGTGTTACTCGAAGATCCCACCATTGCGGAAATTGCCGCTAAACATCACGTCACGCCAGCGCAAGTCCTGCTGGGCTGGGCCATTCAGCGAGGGACGGCGGTCATCCCCAAGTCGGTGAATCCTAAGCGCATCGAGCAGAATCTCGCAGCCGCCGAGGTCTCGCTGGCGGAGGAAGATATGGAGGCGATCGCCGCCCTCGATCGCCATCGCCGTTATGTCGACGGCTCCATCTGGGTGGTTGCAGATGGCCCCTATACCTTGGCTAACCTTTGGGACGAGTAATGACCCGGAACTGTCGTTACAGACTCAACACCCATTCCCGCATGAGCTGATTGACCTGGTGGGGCACCTCATCGTGGGGACAGTGCCCTGCTTGCAAAAAGTGCTCTTTGAGCGGGCTGTAGTGCTGGCGAAATTGCTCGCTGCGGCGGCGGCTGTTCATCCAGGGATCGCCCTCGCCCCAGAGGATTAGGAGGGGCGCAGACATGCGACTCAGGAGCGTATCGATCGAGTCGCCTTTGGGCGATTTAAAGACCGAGGCAAACACCCGCGCCGCGCCGGGATCATTGGCCGGTCGACGAATATCTTCAACCAGTTGGTCAGTTACCACCGTCCGATCGACATAAACCTGCTCTAGGGTTTTGCGGATGTTGCGCCGCTGACGCACGTATTGAAACAGCAGCCAACTTGGCAAGGGTTGCAGCATCACCGTTTGCAGGGTTTGCCGAAGGGCGGACTGCCAGGGACTGGACGGAGCCGATGTCGTCGCATCTTCAAACGGGCCAGCACTATTGAGCAGAACAATCCCCGCGACCGCTGCAGGATGGTCGGCAGCCACGCACAGACTGGCGTATCCACCGAGGGAATTACCGGCAATCACTGCGGGGCGACCCACCACCTCTTGAATAAAGCTGTGCAACTGGTCGCGCCAGACCTGACCGCTGTAGGGCTGATCGGGCTTGGCCGATCGCCCAAACCCCAGCAAGTCGATCGCCCACACCTCAAACTCTGTCTGCAATTCGTAAATGTTTTTGCGCCAGTGGTCAGTGGAGGCTCCAAACCCGTGCACCAGGAGTAGCGGGGGGCGATCGCTGTACCCTTGTCCGGCCTTAACGTAGTAAATATCATGACCTTGCCATGGCCAAAATTGTCCGGGCAGTGAGGGTACAGCGTGAATGTCAGGAGCGATCGCGGCGGTCATAAGGCCCACTATGTAAAGGTATGTAACAACTCTTTTATTCTAGCGACTCGCCTAAGACTTCAGGTTGTTGAGCATGACCTGCGTCAAATTGAGCAAGATGGCAAACTGGGCCTTGAGGGCAGCCGCACAATGCAGACAATTATGGCGATCGCTGGAGAAAAGCGCTCGACCGGTCTATTCTCTCAAACAGATGACAACTGTGCCGATTGACGACACACTAAAGCGATTCGATTTGATCCGGTAAGGATATGTCCGCACTCTCTCGCCCCGTGAAAAAACGCCCTACGCAAAAGCCTCGCCCCCTGGTGAGAACCACCTCCCTATGGTTTGAGCGCATGGTGGCGATCATTGCCCTGATCAACCTCCTGCTGGTGCTGTTTGATATCAGCTACATCCGCTTTCGTGACCTGTATCTGCAATTTTTTCCCCAGTTCACGACCTGGTATGGCGAGACGTTTAAGGGCATTGAGCCGGAGCGCACCACCGACAATTATCTGCAAACCATCGGTTTGCTCGAAGAACAGGTGGCGCAAACGGGTTTACAGTCGGTGCAAGCCCAATCATTGTTGGCCGATCTACGCAATCAAAGTGAAATCATCATTGATGAGAATCCCTTTCAGATTGCGGATAAATCGGGCACCTTGGAGCGTATCAAAAATTCGATTCGCGATCGCGTTGGGGTCGAGTCTTCCAAATCGGCCTTTCGTGAATTTTGGAGTGAAGATTACCTGACCGAGCAGGGCTGGACCCAGGAAATCGGCTACTTTAACGAAGAAGTAGTGCCCCTGTTTGAGACCAACTACTTCCGCACCATCAGCGAAAACGGCCAACCAACCGATAATTTTTGGCTAATTGACGGATGGTTTGTCGGCTTCTTTGCCGTTGAGTTATTCTTGCGAACGTTTTACATCAGCCGCCGGTATAAAAACTACACCTGGCTCGATGCGGTGCTGCTGCGCTGGTATGACCTGTTCTTCTTCCTGCCGTTTTGGCGCTGGTTGCGCGTAATTCCCGTGACGGTGCGACTCAACCAGTCGCAACTGGTCAATATGATTCCCTTGCGAAATCGCGTCAGTCGAATTTTTGTGTCGACCTTTGCGGTGGAACTGACGGAAATCGTGGTGCTCCGCGTTGTCGACCAAGTCCAAAATCTGGTGCGCGATGGGGATGTTTCGGAGTGGTTGCTGGCGCTGGGTAAACCCGATCAGTACATCGACATCAATGGCGTCAATGAGGTTGAGGCCATTACCAACCGACTGACCAAAATCACGATGTATGAGGTCTTGCCGCAGGTCAAACCCGAACTCGACGCGCTATTACAACACAACGTGATGCAAGCGCTCAATCAAGCCCCTGGCTTTCAATCCTTTCGAGGCTTACCGGGGATCGGCAACCTCCCCGATCAGATTGCTCGCCAAGTGGTTAGTCAGGTATCACAAAATCTGTATCAGTTAGCCACGGGTGCGGTCGAAGATGAAAAGGGCACCGAACTCACGCGCAACCTGATTGCCAAAATTGGCGCAACCCTCCGTGATGAAGTGCAGCAAAATCAAACCATCGACGAGTTAGAACAGTGGACGGTGGCGCTACTAGAAGAAATCAAAATCAACTATGTGAAGCAGCTTTCAATTGAAGACATTGATCAGCTGCGGGAGGACAACTATAAGCTTTACGACTTAACCCAGGCCCGTCAGTAAGGACGCAGTAGATTTTTGTAAACGCAGATTTGCGAACCCAGGAGACTGGCAATCCGTCGACATTTTTGCGTTAGTATTGTAAGCCGAGTGGATCGCGTTTGATTCACTCCTTCCTGATACTGAACGTTCTAGGAAGTGGGCTCCGCACCCACTTTTTTTATTGGAGTTTTGTATGGCTCATCCGCTCATTCCCCAAGTCTTAGACCTCGCGACTCCGGTTGCCGAGCGTCTGGGGTTGGATGTGGTGGATGCCGTTTTTCAGACCAACCATTCACCGCCGGTGCTACGCATTGATGTGCGCAACTGCCAGCAAGAAGACACGAGTCTGAACGACTGTGAGCAAATGAGTCAGGCTCTAGCCACCGTTTTGGATGAAACGGATTTAATCCCGGAGGCTTACGTGCTGGAGATTTCCAGCCCTGGCATTTCGACGCTGCTGACCAGCGATCGCGACTTTAGCGTCTTTAAAGGGTTTGTCGTTGAGGTCAAACTAACCGAAGCGTTCAAAAAGCGTCAGGTCTGGGTTGGGCAGTTGCTCAATCGCGACGATACCCACATTCATCTGAGCCGCAAGGGCAAGCCGACCAAGCTGCCACGGGAACTGGTGGACACTGTACAACTGAGTGATCAGCCGATCGAGTAAGCCAAAATTCTATTTTTTGTAGTATTTCACGTTTCTTGCCAGGGCGATCGCCACTATTTTTTGAGGGAGTTAGTAGTCAAAACCATGTCTTTAGTCAGCCTGCCAAACTTACAAGATTTGATCGATAGCATCAGCCGTGAACGCAACCTCCCCAAACATGCGGTTGAAAACGCCCTCCGGGAAGCCCTCCTCAAAGGCTATGAGCGATTTCGCCGCACCCAGCGGATGACCGATGGCGGCTTTGAAGAAGGGTACTTCGACAATTTCGACATTGAGCTCGATGTGGAATACGAAGATGACCAGGGGTTTCGCGTACTCGCCAGCAAAACCATCGTGGAAGAGGTTGAAAACCCCGATCACCAAATCGCCCTGGCCGAAGTGCTGGAAGTCGCCCCCGAAGCCCAAGTGGGCGACGTAGTCGTGCTCGACGTCACCCCTGAGCAAAAGGACTTTGGGCGCATGGCCGCCATTCAAACCAAACAGGTGCTCGCCCAAAAACTCCGCGACCAGCAGCGCAAGCTTGTGCAAGAAGAATTTCAAGATCTTGAAGGCACTGTGCTGACCTCGACGGTGCAGCGGTTTGAGCGCCAGTCCGTCATCATGACCGTCAGCAGCGGCACCGGCCAGCCTGAGGTCGAAGCCGAACTGCTCAAACGCGATCAACTGCCCAACGACAACTATCGCCCCAATTCCAAGTTTCGGGTGGTGTTGAAAAAGGTCTCCGAAGGGTCCCATCGTGGTCCCCAACTCTTGGTTTCCCGAGCTGATGCCGCCCTCGTAGTAGAACTGTTCTCCAATGAGGTGCCGGAAATTGAGGACGAGATTGTGCGCATCGTTGCGGTGGCCCGTGAGGCTAATCCCCCGTCTCGCTCCGTCGGCCCGCGCACCAAGATCGCGGTGGATACCGCTGAACGGGATGTCGATCCGGTGGGTGCTTGCATCGGCGCACGGGGATCGCGGATTCAAGCCGTAGTGAGTGAACTACGGGGCGAAAAAATCGACGTGATTCGTTATTCGCTGGATCCAGCTACCTATATTGCCAATGCCTTGAGCCCCGCGCGGGTTGATGAAGTGCGCTTGATGAATCCTGAGGAGCGTCAGGCTCACGTTTTAGTCCCTGAAGATCAGTTAAGTTTAGCGATCGGCAAAGAAGGCCAAAACGTGCGGCTAGCGGCTAAGCTCACCGGCTGGAAGATTGACATTAAGGACACTGCCAAATACGACTACGCCGAAGAAGATCGCAAACTCACCGAACAACTAGCGGCGCGTCAGGCTGAAGAAGAGGCCCGCCAGGCAGCTGAAGAAGCGCGGCGGGCCGAAGCCGCCGCCCGGCAGGCTGAGAAGCAGGCGCGACTCGCGGCTTTAGAGGCTGCCGCCGCCGAGATTGATGCCGAGGCCGAACTCGCAGCCGCTGAAGCAGAACGGGCCAATGCTGAAGCGGTGGCGACAGATTCAGCCGATGGTGAGACGGTCTCTGCAACAGCAGTGGCGACACCCGCTACTATAGAAGAATCGTCCAATGACGATATTCAGGAAGTCGCTGACTCGACAGAGACTTCTGAGGCAACCGCAGCAGCTCTTACTGAAGACGAGTTGGCGGATGAAGTCCCACAAGAGGAGGAATGAGCTTTCCTGTATTAATGTCATGAAGCCTAACTATCGACGCTGTGTCAGTTGTCGAGCGATCGCTCCCAAACGTGACTTATGGCGAGTCGTGCGACAGCATTCTACGGGTGCTGTGGAGCTAGATCAGGGGATGGGACGCTCAGCATATCTATGCCCTGACCTCAAATGTTTGCAGGCAGCCCAAAAAAAGAAGCGTTTGAGCAAAGCGTTGAGGGCACCCGTACCAGAGACGATTTATCAGCAACTCTGGCAACGCCTCCAACCGGTCTCCACTGGGGAAGCTGCCAAAGACGCTCACGTTTAGCGATCGAGGAAGGTTAAAAAAAACACCATAGTTATTGGCTGCGGAGTCAATTGCGATATGGTGTGGGTTTGATAGGATAGTGCTCCATCAACAGCACAGACCGTTGTAAAGAGTTGAGTCATTCAACTGTTTGCAGCTGTAAGCCTGGTTTTGATAGCTTGAGTTTGGGTAGTGTAGCCATCTGCTACCAAGAGTCAATGTAGTTTTGTCTAACAAAGCAGGTTTGTTTATGAAATAACGGTAATTGGCGAGGGAGATTTGGATGAACAACGGCAAAGTCAGAATATATGAATTATCGAAGGATCTCGGATTGGAAAATAAAGATATTCTGACCATCTGTGAACGCTTGGACATTGCTGCCAAGAGCCACAGCAGCACAATTACGGGCGATGATGCCCAGCGCATTCGCAATGAGGTCAAAGAGACATCGGGTAAGTTGTTGAATAAACCTGCAAAACCTTCGCCGCCGCGTCCTCGCAAGCCAGATGCCAATGCGAAAGAAACACCGCGTCCGAAGAAGCAACAAATCTTAGAAATTCGCCGCCATCGGCCCAAACCGGCTACTGCGCCGACACCTCCGACTGCTGACGAAGCGCCCTCAGAACCGCAAGAGGAGCTTAGTATTAGTAGTCCGCCGAGTCGACCGACCCCGCCTTCGACGTTACCCAAGCCGCGATTAAAGCGGCCTGGAACCCAGTCACCAGATCAACTGGAGGTTCCGCCATCCCCGGTAGCACCTTCTGAAACTGCGGCTGAGGCAGAAGCAACTCCAGTTATGGAAGCGCCTGCCAAGCCAGATGTGGAGCTGGTCGGTCCACCCGTCCGTCCGGCGAGACCAGCGAAGCCGACTCGCCCCGTGATCAAAAAGCGCGATCGCTCGGCTGACCGTAGCGATGATGAGTCACCTAAGCGGATTGAAATTCGGGAAATTGACGACGAAGAAGAAGAAACGGCTCAGCTGAAGCCCAAGCCGGAGCTCAAGCGTCCGCGACCCAAACGGGCGGATGCGCTGAAGGAAGCTGGTACTTCGACCGATGACGACGAAAATGGTGCCGCAGCTTCTGACGAAGTCTCAGAAGAGCCTATTTTGCGGCGACCATCGCCACCGCCCCGGCAAAAACGTAAAAGCAGCAAGGGTCGTGACGAGGAAGAGCAAGAGCAGCAAAAAACCACCAAAAAGGCTAAGCGCCGGGGTAGTGAGCTGCTGAAGCACCAGGAAGAAGATATCCTGGCTGATTTAGACGAGGTGACTAGCGATAGCAACGACAACGGGGCTTCCACCGCCTTAAACATGTCGCTGGCCCGTCCGCCCAAACCCAAATCCAAATCTAGTCCTAAACCGCCCAGTACGCCTAAGTCGCATAAGCCCCCGCAGCGAGATGGTGGTGGTCGTCACCAGCGGCGCGATCGCCGGAATCAAAACGATGAACCGGATCGGCCTGAACTGATTACGCTGAGAGGCGGGCTTTCAGTCCACGAATTGGCGAACTTGATCAGGGTGCCTGAAACCGAGATCATTAAGCTCCTGTTCTTTAAGGGCATCGCCACCAACATCAACCAAACGTTGGATGTCGAAACTGCCAAAATGGTGGCTGAAGAGTTTGAGATCTTGGTCGAAACTGCCGAGCAAGAATCTGAAGCGAAAAAAGTGACCGAGATGTTGTCGGCGGAAGACCTTGAGAATCTCTCGAAACGGCCTCCTGTCGTCACCATCATGGGTCACGTTGACCACGGTAAGACGACCCTGCTCGACTCCATTCGCAAAACCAAAGTGGCCCAGGGCGAAGCTGGCGGCATCACCCAGCACATCGGTGCTTATCACGTCGATGTTGACCATGATGGCGGTAAGCAGCAAATTGTCTTCCTAGACACGCCGGGTCACGAAGCCTTTACGGCGATGCGGGCACGGGGGACGCGAGTGACCGACATCGCGATTTTGGTGGTGGCGGCTGATGATGGGGTGCGACCGCAAACCATTGAGGCCATTAGCCACGCCAAGGCTGCTGAGGTGCCGATCGTGGTTGCTATCAACAAGATTGATAAAGAATCGGCTCAGCCCGATCGCGTTAAGCAAGAGCTGATGGAACACGGGTTGGTCCCAGAAGAATGGGGCGGCGAGACCATCATGGTGCCCGTCAGCGCGATCAATGGTGAAAACCTCGAAACGCTGTTGGAAATGATTTTGCTGGTGTCTGAGGTCGAAGACCTGAACGCTAACCCCGACAGCTTGGCTAAGGGCACCATCATTGAAGCCAACCTCGATAAAGCTCGGGGTCCTGTGGCTTCTCTGCTGGTACAGAACGGAACTTTGCGCGTCGGTGACAGCGTGGTTGCGGGCTCCGTCTTTGGTAAGGTGCGAGCCATGATCGGCGATCGTGGCGATCGCGTCAAAGAGGCAACCCCTTCTTTCGCGGTCGAGGTCCTCGGTTTGAACGACGTGCCTGCTGCTGGGGATGAGTTCGAAGTCTTTGCTGATGAGCGCGAAGCTCGCAGCGTCGCCGACTCGCGTTCCGACGACCAGCGCCGCTCTCGCTTACAACAGGCTATGGCCTCCCGCCGGGTAACGTTGAGCAGTTTGTCAGCGAAGGCCCAAGAGGGTGACCTGAAAGAACTCAACATCATCCTGAAAGCTGACGTCCAGGGCTCAGTTGAGGCTATTCTGGCCGCACTGCAGCAAATGCCCCAAAACGAGGTGCAGATTCGCGTTTTGTTAGGAGCACCGGGCGAAATCTCGGAGACGGATGTTGACTTGGCCGCCGCTAGTGGGGCAGTGCTCATTGGCTTTAATACCACTTTGGCCACAGGTGCCCGTCAGGCCGCTGATCGCCAGGGGGTGGATGTGCGTGATTACGACATCATCTACAACCTGCTGGACGATATCCAGGGGGCCATGGAAGGTCTGCTCGAACCCGAACTCGTCGAAGAAGAACTAGGCGAAGTCGAAGTTCGTGCGGTGTTCTCTGTCCGCAAGGGTACGGTGGCGGGTTCTTACGTAACCTCGGGCAAAGTCACCCGCAACTGCCATATTCGAGTCCATCGAGGCAGCGAGGTGGTCTATCAAGGCATGCTCGACTCCCTCAAGCGGATGAAGGACGATGTCAAAGAGGTCGCTGCGGGCTTCGAATGTGGTATCGGTGTAGACAAGTTCAACGGTTGGCAAGAGGGTGACCGGATTGCCGCTTACAAGCTCGTCACCCAGCGCCGTAAGCTGTCTCCGGTGTAATTTCTATGCTCTCTCATCGCCGCGATCCCTACCTTTGGATACATTTAGCCGGTCTGGCCACGGTGCCAGTTTGGTTAGATGGGTGCCTGGTAGGGCTCGCCGTGGGAGAGCCACTGGTGCCGCCATGGCTGGAGTTGGCCACCTTAGGCGCGGTCGGCACGCTGCCCATCCTATGGATGCAGTTGCAGCGTCCGTTTTATATCTTTAGCGTGCCGGGACTCGCGCTGCGTCCTGACAAGCTGTCAACTCAGCGCCGTCGCCTGCTGACTATGCAGCGGGGTTGGTTTAGCAGAGCGCTCGTGCTGATGACCGCGATCGCCCTCTGGGGGGCTCTCTATGTCCTTTACCAGCTAGCGCCGGTGACGACTGATATTCCCTGGTTGGCCGGCCAATCGCGGGCAACGGGATGGGGTATTTGTGCGATCGCCTTCCTATTCGCCAATCTGTTTACGCTGGTACCCGCAACGATCGTTCCCCTATTTTTGACTTCACCCCGACGTTTAGAGACGATTGAGCCGTTTGCAGCGACTCAGATTTTGCAAAAATTTACTGTTACAGGGCTGCGATTAGGCAAAATCTTGCCAGAGGTGGCGACTAAGGAATCTGCCGACGAGAACCCAGGGGAGTTCGAAGTTGCGCGGGAAGCGTCTTCAGCGTCCGGAGCAAGGGTGGCAGATAACCTAGCAGCGAGAACCAGCGCTAAGGCCTCTCCTGATCTCCAGACAGACCTCACAACGGTTGCAGACCCTAGCAACGCAGCCACGCACCGTTCGCCCGCAAGCGCTTCCAAAATGGCAACCAACCAGGCCGCTGTCAGCGACGTCCCCGACGCGACGACAGCACCCGCAAGCGCTCCTGGCGAGCAGGGTGACCCTGCTGCCGAACCGGACGTGACTGATGTTGGCGATGAGGGGCCGCCGCTGGTGACCACCACCGAGGCATGGGCCACCGATGCCGCTCCCCAGTCGTTGCTACCCGAAAGCGCTGAGCCCCCTGCTCCTGCCATGACGGCAACATCGATCCCTGAAACCAGTCAGGCAACGTCGACACCGTTGGCGGATGAATCCGCGATCGCACGGCATGACGCCAATGGTGATTCGACGTTCTCACCGGCTGATACCTCGACGATTGCAGCACCAGAAGACCTCACGGACGCTCCGATTAACCGAGTCGATTCCCTAGAAGACATCCTCACTGATGAGGGTGAAACCGCTCAGGGGCTAGGGTCAGAAGATACTTTTGCGAGTCATAATGGTGCGGGATCTCTCAACTCTCCCGAGAGTGACGAGACATAAAGTCACTCAATGTAGCGAAAAAAACACTTTTAGAAATTCTTAATGAGTGGCTGGAATTTGCCAAAAAGTGTGGCTGTTCGCACAACGGTACCGTAATGACGTGCGTTATGCTTGAGCTAATAAGTCATCACTTGGCAAATTAGTTGTAATCGTGTCCAAGCGCGGACTTTGTTGACCGTTTGTTCTCTCATTATGGAAGCGCGTATGGCCAGTTTTTCTTCGGTATCGATGCGCAATACCTCTGACGATAGCCAGATTTGGGCCAATCTCAGGGAAGCGATCGCTAACAGTTCCGGTTTTCAAGGCTGGAAACAACAGCAGAAAATGGCTGATTTTGCCGACCTATCCCTCGATAAACAGGTTCGTCTCTACCTGCGCGACACGCTCGAGACGTTGGCTTACTAAGCCCTCATACTGGTTTCACTTCTTGAAACCACGCTTAAACTCAAATGCTCATTTTCCATACTGTTAGCAACAGTTAGTCGGAAGGTGAGCATTATGCGTTTAAGTTCCAGGTTTGTGAAACTCCCGCTTGCTTGGGGCATTGGCTTACTCAGTATGGCGGTCTTGGTGGGCTGCAACGGGGCACCGACGGGGTTAAGCAGTGATGAGATGGCCACTCAAGAATTAGACGTTGCGGCCTCTGCCGAAAGTGCTCCTGCTGAGATCACGAACGGCGATCGCAGTACCCCCATTCCCCCCAATACCTTTCAAAGCTCGACTAAGCTGATTAAACACGCCACGTTGCAGCTCAAGATTGACGATATGGATGTCGCGATCGCTGCTGTGTCCGACATCCTGACCCAATATCAAGGAGATCTCTTACAGCTCGCTGACACCGACAGCCAGAACCAAGACTATCGTCAGATGAGTTTGCAACTGCGAGTGCCCCAAACCCATTTGGAAGCGGCCCTAGAGGCGCTGAGAAACCTGGGCAGCGTCGAAACGCAATCCATCTCAGCGGAGGATGTGTCGACGCAACTAGTTGACCTACAGGCGCGAGTCCGCAACATGCGTAAGTCTGAAGAGTCGTTGCTGGCAATCATGGAACGCTCCGGCTCGATCACCGAGGTGCTGGAAGTCAGCCGTGAACTCAGCACAGTGCGAGAGGCGATCGAGCGCCACGAAGCCCAGCTTAAAAACCTGCAAGACCGAGTCGCATATTCCACGATTTCTCTGACTCTGATCAGCCGTCAAGCCCTGGAGTCACCGTCTGACCCCGTGGGCGAAACCCTGGGTCAAACCTGGCAAACTGCCAGTTCATCCATGCGGGCGCTGAGCGTCGCTTTGTTGCAGCTATCGCTGTGGCTACTAGCCTTTAGTCCTTACCTTGGGATTTTGGTACTGAGTGGCTGGGCGGGTCGGCGATATTGGCAGCGCCAGCGATCGCCCAAAACTCCGGCGAACTAGATACCGCCGCTGGGGAAGAGAACTTAGGGATGAGGATCATTTAATATCCAATTGCCGCGAAGCATAGACCTGACCGCTGACCGGACAAGGGACAGCCGAGACGACTATCCCAACTGATTGAATTTCCATTCCTTAGTAGGAAGGCATAATCAAATATCAAACGATGTAGGTTGCGGTTGAGGTACGAAACCCAGCGCCCATATAGGTTTCGCTATCGCTAACCCAGCCTACATTTCAATTGGCCCACCCACTTACGGCAGCATATAAGTAGACAGTTGCAATTAAACGTAAGACGCCGTAGGTTGCGGTTGAGGAACGAAACCCAACACCCGCATGGGTGACGCTAAGTAGATGGGCTTAATTATTTGTAAGATGTGTTAGCACCAGCGTAACGCATCAAATCCCTGTGGCATGGTGCGTTACGGCTTCGCCTAACAGCACCCTACGACATCGTTTATTTATGTCTACCTACTTATCGCTAACCCATCCTACAGTTGAATCAGCCCAGCTACTTACAACTACATAGGAAGAGAATAAACGAATCTCTGAAGGCTTGAGTGAGCAACCATTTGCAAACAACTTCTTAAGAGAAAAAACATAATATTTTCTACCTAATTCAAAAGAGTACTGATTTTACTTTATATGAATATTAATCAATGGTATCTATGGCTTGAGTTTGATTGAGATTCAAGTGATCTTGATCTGGACTTGAAAGATATTGGTGTCATAATCTAAAACTTAGCTTTTTGTTGGAGAGGGTTTAAGATCGGGGAATATTAGATACATTGAAAACTAGGCTAATCCGTGAAATTGGTGAGTTCCCCATCTGCCTTAGAAACATCAGTGAATTTGACATTACCAAGTTTGCAATCAGCAGTTGTTCGAGTATTCACAGTAGTTACACCGGCAACTACTGTGCTAGATGCGATTGCTTTAATGGCAACATCTTCCACCTCTTCAAAGGATTTTTTGGCCTCAGAAAAATGTGATTTGAATCACGTTTGGGTGATTGATCAAGATCACATTTTAGGTGTTTTAACGGTCAGTGATGTTGTGCGCCTAAGTGCTAACCCCGTGGCGCTCCAGCAGTTGTCACTCCGCCAAGTCCTTTCGCCGCCACAAGCCGTTTTGCTAGAGTCAGCCTTAGCCGATCGCTTCATCACAGCTGATCTGCTGAAGTCTCCGCCTGTAGCACCGATCGCCGTTGTAGATTCGCAACAGCATCTCACCGGCATGATTACTCGCGAGAGTATCTGGGCGGCGATCGCCGCCACGCAGACGACATCCTCACCGCCATCAGGTACTCAATTAGCCCCGCAACACCCGGTCGATCGGCCGGAGGCGTCACCCGAGCGATCGCGCCTATCCACTCCCTGGGTAGAGAAAATTTTTGACACGATTTTGGCCGGTTATTGGGACTGGGCGATTCCCGATAATCACGAATATTTGAGTCCTGGGTTTAAGCGGATGTTTGGCTATGCCGACCACGAGTTGCCCAATGCCCCTGAAACCTGGCAAAACCTGATTTTTCCGGAAGATTTGCCCATTGTCATGACCAGCTTTGAGCGCCATGTTGCCAGCCACGGTCAGGAGCCTTTTAACAACGAAGTGCGTTATCACCACAAAAGTGGTGCCACCATTTGGGTCAATTGCGTAGGGCGCGTAGTGGACTGGGACGAGCAAGGCCAACCGCTACGCATGATTGGCTGCCACATTGATATCACTCAACGGAAACAAGCTGAGCTAGAGATGCAGCAGGCGAAGGAAGAACTGGAAAATTTCTTCTTGGTTGCCCTCGATTTACTGTGCATTGCGGATGTTCAGGGGTACTTTCGGCGAGTTAATCGGGCTTGGGAGACCATTCTGGGATACCGCCCCACTGACCTAGAAGGACAATCATTTTTGGATTTTGTGCATCCTGACGATCTCGAGGCGACGGTCAACGCGATCGCTCAACTGCACAAGCAAGAAGCTGTACAGTCCTTTGTCAATCGGTATCGTTGTCGTGACGGTAGCTACCGCTACATTGAGTGGTACTCACAGCCTAAAGGCGAACTCATTTACGCCGCCGCCCGCGATATTACAGCTCAACGTGAGCTGGAAATGAAATTACGCCAGCGCGAAGCCCACCTCAAAACCGCTCAACGCATTGCCGGATTAGGCAGTTGGGAATTTGATCTGGCGACGGGCAAAATCACCTGGTCGGAAGAAGTCTTTGCCATTTTGGGCCGAGATCCCACGTTAGGCCCCCCTAGCTATGAAGAATTGCTGACGCTGTATCACCCTGACGATCAGGAGTACCATGATCACGTCGTACAGGAGGCCGTGCGCATTCAGCAACCCTACGATCTGGATTTGCGGGCTTGCCATCCCGATGGTTCCCTGGTGTATGTGCAGGCCCGAGGCGAACCGATTTTCAATGCCTCGGGCAAATTAGTGCAGCTAGTGGGCACATTGCTCGATATTACGGAGCGCAAGCAATCCGAAGCCCAGCTACTGCAAACCTCTGCCCAGTTAGCCGCTTCTAATGATGAGCTGGAAGCATTTGCCTACTCGGTTTCCCACGATTTGCGGGCTCCTTTGCGGGCGATCGAGGGCTTTAGCCAAGCGCTCTTAGAAGATTATGACGATCGCTTTGATGACATGGCGCGAGTGTACTTCGATCGCATTTGCACTAATGTGCAGCGGATGAATGACCTGATCAACGATTTGCTAGCGTTGAGTCGGGTCTCTCGGAGTGAGATGACCTACACTCAGGTCAACCTCAGTGAGTTAGCGGCTGAGCAAATTGCCGAACTGCGAACGATCGCTCCTGCCCGTCAAGTGGAACTGGTTGTGCCGTCCCAGGTGAAGGCCTGGGGAGATGCCTCGCTATTACGCATCGTCATCAGCAACCTGGTGCAAAACGCCTGGAAATTTACGCAACATCATCCCACTGCCCGGATTGAACTGGGGCAATGCGATCGCAACGGTTCACCCACGTACTTTATCCGGGATGATGGGGCTGGTTTTGATATGGCCCACGTCGATATGCTCTTTGGCGTCTTTCAGCGCTTGCACAACATGAGCGAATTTCCGGGGACAGGCGTAGGCTTAGCCACGGTTAAGCGCATCGTTCACCGTCATGGTGGCGAAGTGTGGGCCGAGGGCGCGATCGAGCAAGGCGCAACCATTTACTTTACGTTACCCACTGCCCCCTAACGCCCCATACCTAGAGCACCGTCACCGTTATGACATCCCTTAGAAGCATTCTCCTCGTTGAAGATAATCCTGACGACGAAGCCTTGACCCTGCGAGCACTGCGGCGCAATAACCTGCAGAACGAGATCATGGTGGCGCGCAGCGGGCAAGAAGCCTTAGATGTGCTGAATCAGTCAACGGTGCTGCCCTGTGTCGTGTTACTCGACCTCAAACTGCCTAAAATTCCTGGGTTAGAGGTGCTCCGGCGGATTCGGGCCAATGACCGCTGGCGCTCTTTGCCTGTGGTGCTCCTAACCTCATCCAAGGAAGAACGCGATATTGCTGAAGGCTATGAATTGGGCGCTAACAGCTATGTCTGTAAACCGGTCGATTTCCAGCAATTTACCGCTGCAGTGAGTCAACTGGGGTTGTATTGGGCGGTCATCAATGAACCCCTGGTCTAAGTGACGCACCCGTTTGGCTCCGGGAAACCTCTCCCCACCTTGATGGCTCATTGGTTAGCCTGTGACAGGCATCGACATTATGAATCCCAACGTCTTAACGCTACTCTTACTCGAAGATTCAGAAGATGATGAACTACTACTGCTACGCCATTTCAGCCAGTGTGGCTTTGAAGTGGTGTGGGAGCGCGTGCAGACGGCATCGGAACTGCTAACCGCTTTACCCAAACGGTCCTGGAATCTGATTATTTCCGATTACAATATGTCCGGGTTTACCGCTTCAGAAGCCCTGTCTTTGGTCAAACAAAGCCAATTGGACATTCCCTTCATTGTGGTTTCGGGCACTATTGGTGAGTCGTTGGCAGTGGCCCTTATGAAGGCGGGGGCCAGTGACTACATCATGAAAAATAATTTGGCCCGGCTGTCAGAATCGATTCGTCGGGAGCTGCGAGATGCTGAGATCCGGAAGCAGCGTTTTCAAGCGGAAGCGGCGCTCTCCCGCAGCGAAGCGCAAACACGGGCCTTTTTAAAGGGCATCCCCGACATCATCTTGTTGGTGGGGGCGGATGGCATTTATCAAGAGGTCGTTACGGTGCCTCGCGATCGCTCGCTGTATAGGCAAAATCAAAAGATTGTGGGGCGTTCAATTTACGAATGTTTGCCCAAAAAGCTCGCTGATCTCCGCCTCTATTATATTGATCAAGCTTTACGCACCGGGCAGCTACAGGTTTATGAGCAAGCGATCGAACTCAATGGGCAGTCGCGCTTTGAAGAAGTGCGGGTGATTAAGAGTGACGCTGATGAGGTGATGTTGATGATTCGCGACATCACCGAGCGTAAGCAGGCCGAACTCAAACTAGAAAAGCGCGATCGCTACCTGACCGCCCTGGTCGAGATTCAACAATTGCTGCTCAGTACCAAGGTTGATCAAGCCTTCTACGAGTTTATTTTGCCCATCATTGGTGAGATGTCTGGAGCCGATCGCACGTATGTTTTTGAACATGAGCGCGACTCCCAGCAACAGATTCGGGTGAACTATACCCATGAATGGTGTGCCCCTGGCGTGACCCCTCACATCGATAATCCGGCGCTCCAAAATCTGGACTATGAGCGTGAACTGTCCTGGTTCTGGGCCAAATTTCAAACCCTCGGCATTGTTAACGGTCCGGTGTCTCAAATTCCCAGTCCTGAGCGCGAGCACCTCGCCGCTCAAGGGATTCAGTCACTGCTGGAAGTGCCGATCGTCGCCAATGGAGAACTGTTTGGGATTATCGGTTTAGATGATTGTCATCGCGAAAAAAACTGGGATCCTTTAGAGGCCGAAATGGTGCGCTCGATTGCCACTGCGATCGCCCTAGCGAAAGAGCGCGAACAATCTGCCCAGGCCCTATCGCAGTTAAACCAGGAGCTGGAGCACCGCGTCACGCAACGCACTGCCGACCTGCAAAAAAGTGAGGCCCAACTCCAAGCCTTTCTTAACTTTGCCCCCTCCATTATTTACGTCAAAGATTTGCAGGGCCGCTATACCCTGGTTAATCATGCATTTTTAGAGCTGTTTGCCTGCCGGTTTGACGATGTGATTGGCAAAACCGATCCGCGTGTGTTTGAGGCTCAAGATGCTCAGAAAATCCGGCAAAATGACCAGCAACTCCTGGCTGATGAGGAGTTTCGCCGGTTTGAAGAAACGCTTACCATCAACGGCAAACCGCACACATTTCTTTCCAATAAGTTTCTGTTACGCAATCCAGATGGCGATCCCTGTAATATTTGTGGCATTTCTATCGACATTACGGAACGACAGGAAGCTCAGCAACTGTTAGCGGCCAGCGAAGAGAAGTATCGCAATTTAGTGGAACATGCGAATGACATCATCTATATCCTCACGAGTGAGGGCGTTTTTACCTACGTATCCCCCAATTGGACTGAAATCTTGGGACACGGTGCCCATGAAGTCATTAATCAGCCCTTTCATCCATTCGTACATCCTGAAGATGTGACCAAATGCCTGGAATTTCTACAAGCAATTCTAGAGACGGGACAAAAACAAAAGGGCGTAGAATATCGCGTTAAACATCAAGATGGTGGTTGGCGCTGGCACACTTCGAATGCTTCGCCGCAATATGACAGCGATGGCAATATCATTGGCTGTTTGGGCATTGCCCACGATATCAGCGATCGCAAACACGCCGAAGCTGAACTGCAACGCACCAATGCCCAACTAGCTCGGGCGACGCAACTCAAAGATGAGTTTTTGGCTAACATGAGCCACGAATTGCGCACCCCCCTCAACGCCATTTTGGGCATGACGGAGGGGTTACAAGAGCGAGTTTTTGGCCCCCTTAACGAGCGCCAAACCAACGCTCTCAGCACCATTGAACGCAGCAGTACGCATTTGCTCACCTTGATCAACGACATTCTTGACCTTTCTAAGGTCGAAGCTGGGCAAATGGAATTGTATCTGGTGGCCACTTCAGTGCCAGCGCTTTGCCAAACCAGTCTGTCATTCATTCGCCAGCAGGCGCTCAAGAAAAAAATTCAGCTCCATACCGAAATCCCCCCCAACCTACCCGAAATTGTTGTTGATGAAAGGCGCATTAATCAGGTGTTGATCAATCTGCTCAGCAATGCGGTGAAATTCACGCCACCAGAGGGAACGATCACGCTCAAAGTTGAGGTGCTAAAACCCGACCCGAAGTCGTCGAATACTGATGTCAAGACGGTCCGTTTTGCCGTGATTGATACGGGCATTGGCATTGCGCCCCACAACCGACACAAACTGTTTCGCCCCTTTGTGCAGATCGATGGCGCACTTAATCGCCGACAAATGGGAACCGGCCTTGGCCTCGCCCTCGTTAAGCGCATTGCGCAACTGCATGGCGGTCAAGTCGATGTAACCAGTGAGGTGGGCGTCGGCAGTTGCTTTTGGGTGGATTTACCCTGTCTCAATTATTGTGCCCTCTCGGCCAATGGTCCTGCCCCCAGCACCGACCAGCCTGACGTTGAGTTACCCTCATACCCCCATCAGCCCCTCATTCTGCTGGCCGAAGATAACGAGGCCAATCTCAGCACTCTGTCGAGCTATCTGCAAGCCAAAGGCTATGAATTAGTATTGGCAAAAACCGGGTGCGAAGCGGTTGAGCAGGCCCAAACCCGGCAACCCGACATCATTTTAATGGACATTCAAATGCCGGAAATGGATGGTCTGGAAGCCATTCGCCAAATTCGTCAAATGCCTGGTCTGACAGAGGTGCCGATCATCGCGCTGACGGCACTCGCCATGACGGGCGATCGCGATCGCTGTCTCGCGGCGGGGGCCAATCAATATATGAGCAAACCAGTCAAACTTAGAGAATTAGTGGGGCAAATTCAAGCTTTGCTTACCGTCAATCTCCTTTATCGATAGCCCAATCGCAAGTTGACAGAGCCCTTTATTATTTACCCAAGTAGTATCAAGCTATCTATTGGGTAAAAATGTGAAACACAGGTTTTTGGATCAGTCATCCCGGACTTAACTTGGGCATTCTAAGACTATCTCTACCCACGGTGGCTGTCCTGGATCTCAACTAGCCTGGTGAGACTGCTTGTATGCTTCAGCTCCACTGTCAATATCCCAGTAATTCTCGTCCATACTTTTTGACAAAGCGTAGAGATAGTAGATAGGCGATCGGTCAAATCTCGTAGATCACATTCCGGCTGTTTCATAAAACAGATTAATGTCGAAATTATGCAAGACAAACGTATTTTAGTGGTTGATGATGACCCGGTGAATTTTGAAGTCATTGAAACTCTACTAGATCGATATAATTATCAGCTGCACTATGCTAGTGATGGTAAATCAGCTATTTCAGTACTCGATCATGTGCGTCCTGATTTGATCTTGCTAGATGTGATGATGCCTGAAATTAACGGCGTCGAAACCTGTAAAAAAATTCGCGCAACCCCCCAGTGGGAAACCATCCCCATCATTATGGTGACGGCATTAGATAACACGCTGATTTTATCCCACTGTCTTGCGGCTGGGGCCAATGACTTTGTGGCTAAACCGATCAATTCAATTGAATTGCAGGCCCGAATTCTGTCGATGCTGCGCATTAAACAACAATATGACGACATTCAAAATTTATCAGCTCTTCAAGCCGAAACCGTTAGTTTTTTGCAAGAGACCTTAGATGAACTGCGAGGGAATCTAGCTCGTAGTCTTTCCCATGAGTTAAACACTCCCATTAATGGGATTCTCGGTACGCTCTCTTTGCTGGATGATGACCTGGCGGAGATGACAATTGATGAGATCAAAGAAATTTTGGGCTGGACCCAGACATCAGCACGTCGTTTAGAGGGCTTAACTCAAAAATTCTTAATTTACTTGGAGTTAGAACTCAAAAACTCCTCGACTCAAACCCAGTCCCCTACAGCTTGGACATTCCCTGGCGAAAAGCTAGTGCAAGATATTTCCTCACTGGCTCAACAACTGGGGCGATCAACAGACTTAACTTATGAGTTTGAAACGGGACACGTGTTAGGGTTAGAACGATATCTGTCAATCGTCCTACGGGAACTCCTTGACAATGCGTTCAAATTTTCGCAACCTGGGACTCCCGTGAAAGTCATTGGGCGAATTCGTCAAGAGCGATTAGAGCTGATAGTGCAAGATTTTGGCCGTGGGATGACGGCAGAACAAACGGCTAAGATTGGAGCCTTTATGCAGTTTGATCGCCAGCTTTATGAACAGCAGGGGGTGGGGATTGGATTGCGAATTGTCAACAAAATCGTAGAACAACAAAATGGCACTTTTGAACTCGTTAGTCAAGTTTCAGAAGGGACAACAGTTGAGATAAGTTTGCCGCTCGGTCTGGGGAGCGCAGCTTAATTACAACTAGCATCTACTCGGAATCTGGATGATGAATCAAGGTCACCCAAAAAATATTCTCGTGGTTGATGATATCCCCGATAATTTTGATGTCATCACTACTCTTTTGGACGGTTTGAATTGCTGCTTTCACTATGCTAATGATGCTCAAGATGCTCTCTCGAAACTAGCCATCTATCAACCTGATCTGATTCTGCTAGATGTCATGATGGCAGGCATGGATGGTCTGGAATTTTGTCGCCGGATTAAGGTCCTTCCAGAGTGGGATATGGTGCCGATTATTATGGTGACGGCACTTTCGAGTAAAACCGATTTGGCTGCTTGCCTGGCAGCCGGAGCTAACGATTTTATTAGTAAACCGCTGGATCGCTTGGAATTGACGGCTAGAGTGCAATCAATGCTCAAAGTTCGTGATCAATATTTACAACTGGCCTCTTTTAATCACCGCTTAGAACAGGAGGTCGAGAAGCGCACTCATCAACTCCAAAACATCATTTTGCAAGACGCTCTTACCCGGTTGCCCAGTCGGGTTGGGTTACTCACTGCGATGCGCGATCGCTGGCGGGAAGTGGCTGCACCGATGGCGGTAATATATCTCGACTGCGACGACTTTAAGCTGATCAATACAGCCTTTGGATACGAAGTTGGTAATCAACTGTTGCTCGCGATCGCGCAAAGATTACAGCCGCTGCTAAGACCCCAAGATGTATTTGCGCGTCTGGGGGAAGATGAATTTTGTTGTTGGTTGCCTGCTGCTGATGAAGTGATGGCTGAACAGTTTACTCAGACAATCCTGGCGGCTTTTGAAAAACCTTTTACGCTCACAAATTGTGAAATCTTTATGACTGTTTGTGCGGGCATTGCCGTTAGCGACCCCGACACGCCAACAGCAGAAACCTTGCTACAGCAAGCCGATACTGCTATGTACCAGGCCAAGCTTAAAGGGCGGGGCACCTATCAGCAATTTGATCAAAATATTCAACAGAGAATTGCTCATCGGCTCACGTTAGAAAACGACTTGCAGCGGGCGCTAGAACGGCAGGAGTTTGTCACTTTCTATCAACCTATTATCGATTTGACGACCCACCAGATCGTGGCGCTGGAAGCATTGGTGCGGTGGCAACATCCAACGAAAGGCATGATTTCACCGGGGGAATTTATTCCCTGCTTGGAAATTACAGGTCTGGTTATTCCCGTCGGGTTAGTGGTTTTGCGACAGGCCTGTATGCAGTTAAAGCAGTGGCATGACATGGGATACTCAGAGCTAATGATGAGCGTTAATCTCTCCGCTCGCCAGTTTACTTGTCCTACACTGTTGGCTGATATTGATCAGACGATCGCGACTACCGGGGTTGATCCGGCCTATCTCAAGTTAGAGATCACCGAAAGCGCCATCATTGAAAACACGAGTGCGGCAATTGCGATTACTGAGGCCCTGCGATCACGCAACATTCACATTAGTCTTGATGACTTCGGCACTGGTTATTCTTCACTCGCGTATCTACATCGCTTTCCGATTAATACCCTGAAGATTGATCGGTCTTTTATTAGCGGTGCTTTAGACCCAAAACGGGCAATTTCTATGGTCCAAACGATCATGGTGTTGAGCCGTAAGCTCAAGTTGTCCGTCGTTGCTGAGGGCATTGAAACGGCGGAACAAATTGAGTGGTTAAAGGGGTGTAAATGTCAGTTGGGGCAGGGTTACTACTTTTCTAAACCCTTGCCAGCAGAGGCTATTTCTGAGCAGTATTTTGGTCAAACTCCCCCAGCTTAAAGCCGTGATGTTTTTAAGGGGAATACTCCGAGACCATGCCATCGGTTCCGGCACCGCAGATCAGGGCACAGACTTTTTCGTGGGCAGCGGGAGTGTAGGCACAGCTTTGGAGGGCGGCGATCGCAGCGGCTCCGCTCAACTCCGCAGCGATACCCAGTTCAAACCAGAGCCAGCGGGCAGCAGCTCGCATCTGCTCATCCGAGACCAGCACCACCTCGTCCACACAGGATTGAATCATGTTGAAGTTAATCGGTTCCGTCTGGCGGGGGGCGAGGGTATTAGCTCGGGTATTGACGCTGGGCAACTCGACAATGTGGCCGGCCTGGAGACTGGCGTGCAGGGTGGGAGCGCCCGTGGCCTCAACCCCAATGATTTTCAGGTCAGGGCGCAGGGCTTTGGCCGCCAGGCTGATGCCGCTAATCAAGCCCCCGCCGCCGATCGCCACCAGTAGCGTCTCAACGTCGGGCAATTGTTCTAGCACTTCAAGGGCAATAGTGCCCTGACCAGCGATCACCTGCGAGTCGGCAAAGGGATGCAGATAGGCGAGGCGATCGCGCTCCGCCTGAGCTCAGGCGGCCCGATTAGCATCATCCCAAACCGCCCCTTTGCGAATGACGGTTGCGCCCCACTGCCGCAGCTTGGCTGCCTTGGCCGCTGGCGTATTGTGGGGCAGGTAGATGGTGGCGGGCACTTGGGCCAGCCAACCCGCGTAGGCAACAGCCAGTCCGTGATTGCCGCCGGAAGCCGTGATCACCCCGCGTGGCCAGGTGTCTGGCGGCAGGGTCAGTAATTTATTGACCGCCCCCCGAGCTTTAAAGGAACCCGTCACCTGCAAACAGTCGAGCTTGAGCCAGAGGTGAGCACACCCTGGAATCGGCTGCTTGAGGGCGATCGCGGGCATCAGCGGCGTCTGGCGAACATGGGAAGCGATCCGCGATTGAGCGGCCTTGACAGCCGCCAGGGTCAGACTCTCGGCCATCAGTTGGCTCCGGGGTTACATCACACTATCGGCGGTCAACGCCGGTACCGAGGCATCCGGTGCTGAGGGATTGCCACAGGCCGCCTGCACAAAGCCGAGAAATAGGGGATGCGGAGCACTGGGCCGCGATTGAAACTCTGGGTGAAACTGGCTGGCGATAAAGAAAGGATGGTTAGGGTATTCAATCATTTCCACTAACCGACCATCCGGCGACGTCCCGCTGATGACATAGCCCGACTCGGTGAAGAGGTTGCGGAAGGCATTGTTAAATTCATACCGATGCCGGTGTCGCTCGTAAATCACTTCGTCTTGATATAGTCGGCTGGCGAGGGTGTCCGGTTTGACACGGCAGGGATACAGGCCAAGGCGCATGGTGCCGCCCAGATCCACCACGTCCTGCTGTTCGGGCAGTAAGCTAATGACTGGGTTCGGCGTATCTGGATCGATTTCGGAGCTGTTGGAATTTTCTAAATGGGCCACGTTGCGCGCCCATTCCACCACAGAGCACTGCATGCCCAGACACAACCCCAAAAAGGGAATCCGATTTTCGCGCACATACTGAATCGCCCGCACTTTGCCGTCGACGCCGCGTGTGCCAAAGCCACCGGGTACAACCACGCCATCAACCCCCCCTAGCAGCGTTGTCGGCGCTTGCGCTTCCAAATCTTCCGAATTCACCCAGCGCAGTTTCAGGTTGGTATGGGTGGCGATCGCGGCGTGTTGCAACGCTTCGACCACGGACTTGTAGGCGTCGTTGAGGCTGACATACTTACCCACGATCGCAATTTCGAGATCGCGGTAGGTGTTTTGCATGCCGTCCACAATGGCCTGCCAGTGGGTCAGATCGGGTTCGCGCTGCTCCAGGCCAAAGATGTCAAGCACCTGATTGGCGAGCCCCTCCTGCTCTACCATCAGGGGCACTTCGTAGATGCTGCTGACATCGTGGGTGGTGATGACACATTCGGCGGGCACATCACAGAATTCCGAGATTTTTTCCTTAATGTTGTAAGGCAGGGGCATTTCCGAACGGCACACCAGAATATCGGGCTGAATGCCGATGGAGCGGAGTTCCTTCACGGAGTGCTGGGTGGGTTTGGTCTTGACTTCCCCGGCAGCGGCGATGTAAGGCACCAGGGTGACATGCATATAGATCACGTCGCGGCGGCCCACATCTTTGCGAAACTGGCGAATGGCTTCCAAAAAGGGCAGCGATTCAATATCGCCCACGGTGCCGCCAATTTCGGTAATGACGACATCGGGATTGGTGTTTCGCGCCACCCGATGGATGCGCTCTTTAATTTCGTTGGTGACGTGGGGAATCACCTGCACCGTGCCCCCTTGGTAGTCGCCGCGCCGCTCTTTGTTGATGACGGCTTGGTAAATCGAGCCCGTCGTCACGCTGTTGAGGCGCGACATGGCGGTGTCGGTAAAGCGTTCGTAGTGCCCCAGATCCAGATCCGTTTCAGCGCCGTCTTCGGTGACAAAGACCTCCCCATGCTGAAACGGACTCATGGTGCCGGGATCAACGTTAATGTAGGGGTCGAGCTTCAAAATCGACACAGAATAATTGCGCGATTTGAGCAAACGCCCCAAACTAGCGGCGGCGATGCCCTTTCCAATACTGGAAACCACGCCACCTGTGACAAAGACAAACTTAGCCATATTCTCTGTAATCCCCAAGCCTCGGCGATCGCATTTCCCGATGACATCCTAATCGACCCGCGATCACATCTGCTGCTGTCGTTTGAACCCATTAATTTTGCCATAGTCGCTGAGCTTACGCCCGCTTTTTCCACAGTGGCGAGTTCATGGCGCGATCGCCCCTGCCAGTTCCCCACCTGCCCCGGTGCCTGAAAATCGTGTTCGTGGCGTTCCCCTCTAACCGTAGACTGATCACATCGAGGAGACGACGACCTGAACTCATGAACTGCACTCACCTCTGGTCCATCGGGTTGGGCACTCTGGGCAGCCTGGCCCTGACCCTGCCCGCGATCGCTGATACCCCCTTGTTTCTGGCCTATCCACCCGACGATCACCAAACCACTAGCGATCGAATTTTTCTCATTGGCACCGCTGACCCCGAGCAACCCGTCTGGGTGAACGGTGTGCCCATTGACTACCGCAGCGCCTCGGGCCACTTTGCCCCCACGGTGCCCCTCGCCATGGGCGCAAATACCCTGACCCTGACCCAGGGCGAAGCTGTCCTCACCGTGACTGTGACGCGCCTCGCTGCCACCCCCACCGTGCCCCCCGATAGCTGGTTTGTGCCCGA
>Ga0081526_100293_pt1 | contig 26229 bp, 14 predicted proteins | sample HotLakmasection2_FD_70991 | JGI IMG/M metagenome (GOLD analysis project Ga0081526, IMG submission 70991) | Hypersaline microbial mat communities from Hot Lake, Washington, USA - Section #2 (SPADES assembly) (version 2) | ecosystem: Environmental > Aquatic > Non-marine Saline and Alkaline >... | reverse complement strand
TCGACGGTTGAGTAAGGATTATGAGCGGTTACCCGAGATGAGTGAAGCAGCCATCTATGCGGTCATGACTCGTATCATGCTTAAGCGCCTGGCCGCCTAGACCGAACTTTATAAATAGCCTCTTAGCCACAAGTTGGTTGATTTCTTGGCTGATATCTTTCCTCAATCAAGCTATGTTCAATTTCATGATCTAGCTGAGAGAACAGATACTGATATTTGGGAATTTGCGAAGCTTAATGACTTCTGTATCGTGACGCAAGATGCAGATTTTCCTGAAAGAAGTCGCCTGTATGGCTCTCCGCCCAAAGTTGTTTGGCTACGATGTGGTAATGCACCAACCCGTCAAGTTGAAGCATTAATTCGTTCCGGAGCAACAGCTATTCAAGAACTTTTAAATAATCCTGAGTTACATTGTCTGGAACTTCATTAGTCATGCTTTCGAAGAATTTTCTCATCGCCCAAGTCAACTAAGCTTTCTCTGCCAAATAACGCGCTACAGTTGGCAGATTCGATAGTGATCGCCCCCAACAAAAGATTACGAGAGGTGTCTGGTGTGTGAGGGGGAGTGGGCGATCGCACCATTCGTGCAAAGTAAAGCGCCAAAGAGTTGTTGGGTTTTCTGAGACAACCTAAATTATGGGTGGGCGATCGCGCTAACGTTCCCCATCATCCGCCGCAGATAACCTTTGCATCACAACCAAACAACTTTTAACAGTCGGTGTGCAGGGGCGTTGTTAGTCCTTTATAGAATTGTTAGTGCAATGTCTGTATCGCAAAACTTGATAGGAACTCCACTTTTATTAGTAATAACACCATCTAGTTTAAGCACATCCTCGTCCACAGAAATCAATACTTCTGCATCAAAGTTAATGGCACTTGCAACATGAAGTGCGTCAGCAGCTCTTATACCTCGAACGTACAACTCAACATTACTCAACTGCTCTTCTACCGTTGTAGAAGTTAGATCAAGAACGTTGATGCTGAAAAAACGCACTGCTGTAATAGTTTGCGGGACAATAGAACGGGCTGCAAGGACTCGAATTGTACTTGCATTTGCCATACCTGTTGCAACTGAAGTGAGCTGCTTGAACAAAGCCTCTTCGACCTCGTAATAAGTTAAACTCGATGTCGCTGCCGTGTGTGAAGTTGCTACTTTCTTAAGAACATTTTCTGCATCTTCAAATAGCTTTTGAGGAGTACGCCCTCGGCGATTTGTAGATCGCAAGCTTGAACCAGCAATTGCTTGCGCGCTGAGATAATCTATAAAAACGCCTGTATCAATGTAAACCTTCACGCTTGATCTACCTTTAGACCTTGCTTGTAAGTTGAGATATTAGCTGTTCGGGTGTCACAACTTCAGGTTTACCGGTTGATAGCGAAATAAGTGTACTTTTCAGCGCCTTGTCATAAGTTACAAAATAGTCACAATCTGACGCACTACTTAAAATCAAAACATCATTGGAGTGGGCAATCCGATTACGAAGGTTTGCTGCCTGCTTAAGATACTCTTCAGCTTTCTCAAGGTTTAAAGGTAAGAGCCTAACCTCTTGTTGAATCTCATCAAGTACTTCAGGATGTTTACGAGTTTCAGCGAGAAAAAAAAGCTCTTGAAGCACTACTGGGTTGATTGCAAGATGAACTTTCTCACTTATTTCCCTAGAAAATAAATGAGAACTAGGTGGTTCACCACGTAGGTAAGAAGCAACAACGTTTGTATCTAGAAAGACAAGAGGTTTGCCGTTAGGTTCTTGCACTTTAGCGTCTCTTAATAAGCTAGCCTTCCTCCAGTTTAAGCAAAAAATCATAGGATAGCCAAATTTGGCAGATCCATCACAGCGTTCCTTGCGTAGCTTGAAGTGAGAACTGCCTTAGAAGCGATTTAGAACAAATGTCCTGAAGACTAACGGTGAAGCTCAACGGCGGAAAGCAACCTTAAAGGCTTCACCAGATTCTTAGCTCCGTCCGTTGCAGCGCAGTGTTAGCCTGCGTCATAGCCTGAAAATTGCATCCAGTTTTCTCCTTAGAATTGCCTTCAATAACTCGACTTTTGGAGGCGCTAATTTAGGCAACAGAATATCGGTGAAAGTGTCACTTCCATCAAACTCTATACCTGCATCACCTTCTATAGTGTCTTTAAAAGACATTTCAACTTGACCATCTACGTTAGTAGAATAATGCATAATAACTAGACTAATATTGCGCTGTGGGTTGCTTGGTACATCAGCCGTTTTTAAGCGGGTGGTCAGTTCAATATTATGTAATAAAGAATCTTGGATAACCCAAATTGTTCTTCCATTCCATTGGTGAGCTAATGCTGTTTTTGCAAACAGTTGAGTTACCATACGTCCCCAGACTTGCCGCTTATTAATTCCTGGACTAGTGTGCGTAGAAAAAAGAAGTTCATTACGAAAGGCACTTCTCATATCGGTGGAATTCTCAGTGTCAGAACCACTTGTACTAGCGGTCATGATTTCTAAAATGTATAGATTGGAAAGATCTGGAAGGGGAATAACAGCATCAGATAAGCCTTGCCTCCTGCCCTCAAAATAACCACTTTTTTTCGCAATTTTAATAAGCTCGTCCAAATCTCTTTCAGTTGAACCTGAAAAATTTCTTTGATCTAACAATGTACTGAGAGATGTTTCTACTAATGGAGCTAAAACGTAATCAAAGTGATAATTGATTTCAGCGTCTGCTACTCTATGCTTTAGCGACACTTCTGCCCAAGTACCGATTTCTGTTTCAACTGGCAATCCTGCTTGAATAAGTAGATCGCGTTCATGTTGTTGTACAGCACGATTAGCAGAGGGGATACCTTTACCGTCAAACTTAGCTGCAAACAATCGTCTTGGGCATACAACCCAGATATCTTCGCCTGACTTAATTGAACAAACTCCAGGTATCACTTCGGTAATACCGCTGTTAAAGTATTGAGTTAGGGGTTCTTGCGGAGTGAGTTTTATTTTGGTTTGGTAACGATTACCGCCACCATCACAAGTCGCGCCCATAAATGGGCATTGACGAGCTTTCCTTATTAGCTCTACTTCTGGGCTGCGATCGTCTATGAGAAAACCAAAAAGCTCAAATATAGTAGGCATAAATAGATTTTAGTTGAACAGCAAAGCAGCTAAGCACTCATCAACTCTTTCTGCGTGGATATATCTAAGAATTTAGCTGCGCCTAAAAATTCGGCTATCTGCTTTGCAATAGCATAAGCAACAGGTGGTGGAACAGAATTAGCAACTTGACGATGCTGATCAAGATGTCTAACTCTACCTGAACGACTTCGGATGGGACCTTTTAGGACATAATCATCAGGATAGCCATGAATACGCATATACTCGCGGGGAGTTAGATATCTATCTTCGATAGGATGAAAGAAGATTTCCCCACACCTCAATGTCAATGAAGGTTCAGAAAAGGAAAGCCTACGAAATTTCGTTGTATCCTTTTTAGTGAGTTTGCATCTTTGCTCTTCTGGGAGATGTAATTCTTTAGCTAAGAATGAGCCTTCAGGAACACCATGAATACGCCTCCGATCACCAGCAGGCGTAATATCTATATGGCTATCTTCAGGGGGATTCTCCTTGTCTTTGGAAGGACTACCTAATCCCATTAAGGCTTGTCCAACAGTAATATGTTGCTGAGCAGGAAATAGAGAAATTTGTGCATCTAGTTTCCCGTGAGTTGGTAAAGGGAAATGAAAAATTTCTTCTGTTTTAGTCGCAACTATGAAGACTCTTTCCCTAGCCTGAGCTACTCCATAATTTGCTGAGTTAATGGTCTGGATACTTAATCTATATCCTAGTTTTTTGAGTTGGCTACTAAGGTCTTTACAAACACCACCAATATTTCCAGCTTTATCTATGGCTTTTAGCACACCTTTAACCTGTTCAATAAGAATTACCTTTGGTTTTAAATCTTTGGCAAATCTAATAAACTCAAATAATAGTAAGCCTCGCTCATCATCTAAAGAAGCACGTTTACCAGCTTGAGAAAAGCTTTGACAAGGACTACCACCAAACAACAAATCCAACTCACCTACTTGCAAGTTAAAGGACTCCATCAATTGAGATGACCTGACTTGCCTGATGTCTTTCTCAAAAAGAAGAGTTTTAACTTTTTCTCGCTCTATGGCATTTCTTAAGGTTTCGCAACAATGTGGATCGATCTCAATACAAGCTAGTATCTCAAAACCAGCTTGACGTACACCGATATCCATTCCACCGGCACCTGAAAACAGAGATAGAGCAGAAAGCATAAGGACTAAGGTTCAATACAAAGATACTGATTCTTCTGGAAGAGTCTATAGAGTATCACAATCGTCCTGATGTTCTCAATTTACGCCTCACTCGTAGGGAAGGAGCATGGAGTGGGCGGGTAAGGCACATAGACTTTGAGTACAACCTTACCGATACCCCAGCAGGCTAACTAGTATTAAGTGTCAGATCTACTGGCTAAGAACCCTGCTTTTCGGAATTATGAGCTAGATCTGACGGATAATACCTATTTCTTCAGGATTTATACAGCAAAGTTGCTGTATAAATCCCTAGTTTCGGGGTGTTATCCAGCAAAGTTGCTGTTTAATTCTGGAAAATGGGGGTGTTATCCAGCACTTTCGACTGATAACACCCTTAATACTGGTGTTATCCAGCATCTACATTAACGGGATAGGGTTGAGATTTTGATTAGGGTTTTCGTGGGGAGCAATTAATAGGCGCAGCTTTTTTCCGTATAAGAAAAAAGCCCATCACTTTTCGGTGATGGGCGTGGGATGGGGTTGAAATGTGCATTAAACGGAGGCGATCAACTGGGCTTCTTCCTCTTTGGTGAGCACTCTGCCTTCGTCTTCGAAGCCGGTGATTTGGTCGAAGTTGAGGTATCGGTAGAGGTCGCCGGCGAAGGGGTCGATTTTCTTGGTGACGATTTCCATGTATTCATCGACGGAGGGGATGCGACCGAGGAGGGCGCAGACGGCGGCGAGTTCGGCGGAGCCAAGGTAGACCTGTGCGCCTTTGCCCATGCGGTTGTTGAAGTTGCGGGTGGAGGTGGAGAACACCGTGACGCCGTCATCGACTCGTGCCTGGTTGCCCATGCAGAGGGAGCAGCCGGGCATTTCGGTGCGGGCACCGGAGGCGGCGAAGATGCCGTAGTAGCCTTCTTCGCGGAGTTGTTGCTCGTCCATACGGGTGGGGGGTGCAATCCACAGGCGCACTTTGACGGGGCCGGCGTTTTCGAGCACTTTGGCGGCGGCGCGGTAGTGGCCGATGTTGGTCATGCAGGAGCCGATGAAGACCTCGTGGATGGGGTCGCCCGCGCACTCCGACATCAGCTTGATGTTGTCGGGGTCGTTGGGGGCGGCGACCAGGGGTTCCTTGATCTGGTCGAGATCCACCTCCAAAATTTCGGCATAGTCCGCGTCGGGGTCGGCGGACATGAGGCTGGGGTTTGCCAGCCATTCCTCCATCTTGCGGACGCGGCGCAGGATGGTGCGGGCGTCGCCATAGCCCCGTGCCACCATGTTCTTCAGCAGAGAGACATTGGAGCGCAGGTATTCCGCCACGGTGTCGGTGCTGAGCTTGATGGTGCAGCCAGCGGCGGAGCGCTCGGCGGTGGCGTCTGTGAGTTCAAAGGCTTGCTCCAGTTGCAGGTCTGGCAGTCCTTCCATTTCCAACACGCGCCCGTTAAACAGGTTTTGCTTGTTTTGCTTGGCAACCGTCAGCCGACCGTCCTGAATGGCGACATAGGGGATGGCGTTGACGATGTCGCGCAGGGTGACGCCGGGTTGCAGCTTGCCCTTGAAGCGCACCAGCACGGATTCGGGCATATCCAGGGGCATGACGCCAAGGGCGGCGGCGAAGGCGACCAGCCCAGAGCCAGCGGGGAAGGAGATGCCCAGGGGGAAGCGGGTGTGGGAGTCGCCGCCCGTGCCCACGGTATCGGGGAGCAGCATCCGGTTGAGCCAGGAGTGGATGATGCCGTCGCCGGGGCGCAGGGAGACGCCGCCACGGGAGTTGATGAAGTCGGGCAGTTGCTTGTGGGTGGTGACATCGACGGGCTTGGGATAGGCGGCGGTGTGGCAGAAGCTCTGCATCACCAGGTCGGCGCTGAAGCCGAGGCAGGCGAGTTCCTTCAGCTCGTCGCGGGTCATGGGTCCGGTAGTGTCTTGGGAACCGACGGTGGTCATGATGGGTTCGCAGGAGGTGCCGGGGCGTACGCCGGGAAGACCGCAGGCTTTGCCGACCATCTTCTGTGCCAGGGTGAAGCCTTTGCCGCTGTCTTCGGGCATGGAGGGGCGAACGAAGACGGGGCTGGGTTCCATGCCGAGGGCGATGCGGGTTTTGTCGGTGAGCGATCGCCCAATCAGCAGAGGAATCCGTCCCCCCGCCCGCACTTCATCCAAAATCGTCTCTGGCTTCAGGGTAAAGGTGGAAATTACCTCACCGGCTTCATTGGTAATCTCGCCCTTGTAGGGGTGGATGGTGATCACATCCCCGGTTTCCATCTTCTCCACATCGCACTCAATGGGCAGCGCACCTGAGTCTTCAGCGGTATTGAAGAAGATGGGCGCAATCTTGCCGCCGAGGATGACACCGCCCGCCCGCTTGTTGGGGACATAGGGGATGTCGTGCCCGATGTGCCACAGCACCGAGTTGATGGCAGACTTCCGGGAGGAACCCGTCCCCACCACATCGCCCACATAGGCAAGGGGATGTCCTTTTTTCTTCAGTTCAACAATGGTGTCTAAGCCCTCGGGCATGCGGCTTTCGAGCATCACCAGGGCGTGCAGGGGGATGTCGGGGCGGGTGGTGGCGTGGGGCGCGGGGGAAAGGTCGTCGGTATTGGTTTCGCCGGGAACCTTGAACACGGTAACGGTGATGGCATCCGCCAGGGGTTCGCGATCGCAGAACCATTCTGCATCCGCCCAGGCTTGCATCACGGTTGTTGCCCGCTCGTTGCCGCCCTTCGCCAGTTCCTCAATGTCGTTGAAGGCATCGTAAACCAGGAGGGTTTTGCTCAGCGCTGTAGTCGCCGCGTCTGCCACCGCCGCATCGCTGGACTTGAGCAGGTCGATGAGCGATCGCACGTTATAGCCACCCATCATTGTGCCCAACAGTTCCACCGCCTGCACTGGGCTGATGAGGGGGCTGGTGATCTCGTGCTGGGCGATCGCCGTCAAAAAGCCCGCCTTTACATAGGACGCCTGATCCACACCGGGAGGAACGCGATCGCGCAGCAGGCTCAGCAGATACTCCTCCTGCCCCGCTGGCGGCTCTTTCAGCGCCTCGCATACCGCCGAGGTTTGCTCCGCCGACAACGGCAACGGGGGAATTCCCAGTGCAGCACGTTCTTCTACATGCTTTTGATAGGCATCCAACATAGTCATGCTCCTATGACAACAATCAACTTACAACTAACTTAAAAGTGACCTTAGCGTTCCAGCCTGCTGCGCTTTCGTCAGGTTTCAATCACCTGAGCGATCTAGTATCTCAGGTTCCAGGCATAGGGAGGAGGCGTCATAAAACCTTTAATGGCAACTCATCTCAATAGCAGAGCCAATATGAATTAGAGCTAATCTAAGGACGGCTACTGACTCCTTACTATTTAACCGATTTTGTGAGGAGGAGGGGAAGGGGCAATTACATCACCTATTTTTTATCTTATAAAACAAAGCTGTTGATCATCCGGCTGTAAGTTGAGCGTGTTCTAACAAAATAAACGCTGCATTTGGAATTGGCAGGTTGGCTCAAGATAAGTGTCTTATCCAGAAAAAGCGCATTTCAAATCAACTGTAAAAGGGCTGAAAGAATGGTCGTTATGTCTTCGTTTGATCACGAAAATCAATTAGGGACTCGCTTCAAAATAAAATCCCAGAGAGAGGGAGTGCGGGCTTTGCCCGCACTCCCTCTCTCTGGGATTTTATTTTTTGCTAAACCCTTATTTATGGAAATGATTTAGCGATCGTATTTATTCGATGTTGCGGGGGCGGGTTTGGTTGGGAGTTTGCGGCGGGGTGGAGAAAAATGATGCGAAACCCGCCCGTACGGGATGTTGCCGGGGCGGGTTTGCTTGGGAGGTTGTGGTGGGTGGCGAAGGATGGGGCGAAACCCGCCCGTACAGGGGGATCTGGGGCGGAACCCGCCCCTATGTTTGGGGGGATGATACCCCCGGTATTTTTCGGAAATCGCCTTAAACCAACGACAGCCGGGGCACTGGGGTGGCTCCGGCTGGGATAGAACGGTTGATGGCGGTGGCGATCGGGCGAATGCTTTCGACGAGTGCCACCATGTCATCCAGGGAGAGCGCTTGCCGGGCATCGGAGACGGACTTTTCGGGTTCGGGGTGGCACTCGACCAGTAGCCCATCGGCTCCAGCGGCGATCGCCGCCCGTGCCAGGTCTGCCACCAGTTCGCGCTTGCCTGCGGCGTGGCTGGGGTCTACCAACACGGGCAGGTGCGTGATCTGCTTCAGCGCTACCACAGCACCCAGATCCAACACATTGCGGGTGTAGGTGTCGAAGCTGCGGATGCCGCGCTCACACAGCATGACCTGGGAGTTGCCGTGGCTGAGGATGTACTCTGCCGCCATGACGAATTCTTCCAGGGTGGCGGCGAGTCCCCGCTTCAGCAGCACGGGCTTGTTTACGCTGCCCAATGCTTTCAGCAAGTCGAAGTTCTGCATGTTGCGGCTGCCAATCTGCAATACATCGGCGTAACGGGCGATTTCGTCGATTTGCGACACTGCCATGACTTCGGTGATTACGGGTAAGCCAGAGCGATCGCGCACTGCCGCCAAAATCTCCAGCCCTTCTACGCCCAAACCCTGGAAGTCGTAGGGAGAGGTGCGAGGCTTGTAGACACCGCCGCGCAACGCCTGCACGGGAGCCGCAACCAGCCGACTGGCAACGGCTTCCATCTGTTCGCGGCTCTCCACTGAGCAGGGACCGCCGACAATGAATAAATCCTTGCCGCCCACGATCGCACTGCCCACTTGAATCTGGGTATTGGATAAAGCATCCGTTTTGAGTGCCAATTTAGCCTTCTGCATTGCTTGAGATCTCCTTTGTGGATGAGCGTTAGATGAGTTAGATACGAGAGCTTTGCTATTAAACAAACGCGGTTAAAGGAACGGAAATAGGTGTGAGGATGAAACCTGTATGCCCCAGGAAATGGGGAATTGGGCGATCGCACGGCAATAAAAAAGCCCGGCTCCTCGAAGGACTCCGGGCTGGCATACCGCACATGAAAGCCTTACCCGGAGTGTGGGCTAAACCAGAAGAAGAAAAAGTAAAAGTAGCGAGATGCGGTCAGAAACATGGGTTGAGTTCGAATAAATGACAGTTGAATGAGCGCAAACCAGGAAATAGGCAAGAACTCAAAGGGAAATAAAACAAAAACCGCAGAGGTTGCTCTGCGGTTCACCAGGAGGTTTCAAGAGAAAACCTATTCACGCCTGGTGAACCTCCGGAAACCAAAAATAGAAGAAAAAGCTTTGGTAAAACATGATGCGCGGCTCTCGAATGAGCGTTTTTATTTCCTGGCTTATACCGTAACAGAGTTTGCAGAATTGCGTCAATTACTCCATTCGGGTACTTTTTCAGGTAATGGTACGGAGGTAAGGGACTTGCAAGAAAATAAAATCCCAATTTTTGAGAGAGCAGGCTGGCAGAGCCAGCCTGCTCTCTCAAAAATTGGGATTTTATTAATCCGCAGATCCCTAATGATTTTTAGGGCTACCCTTTTTCAAAAGCATCACACGGAAGGGTCTATGAGAATTGCGATCGTGACATCGGGCTTTTTGCCTGTGGTTGATGGGGTGACGGTGGCGGTGTATCAGCGGTTGCGGCAGTTGAGTGCGCTGGGACACACGGTGCTGGTGTTGTGCCCCAGCTACGAGGCGATCGCCGCCATCTACCCAAACTGGCGGGAGTATGTGGGCGACATCCTGCCCGGAGTGCGGGTTGTGGGGTTGGAGAGCAAACCTTTTATGGGCATTGCCTTTGAGCGCAATATGAGCGGCTCTGCCTACCCGGCACTGGTGCAGGAGATTGAAGCCTTTCAGCCGGACCTGGTTCATGTGGATGAGCCAGATCGGATGTTGCTTGACCTGGGCAAGCCCCCGGCAGTGGATGTGGCGCGACGCCTGGGAATTCCCTGTGTCAGCTTCTACCACACCAACTTTTTGGACTACATGGATGACTTTTTGCCGTTGCCGCCCTGGGCGATCGCCCCCCTCAAATGGGTGGCAAAGGTCAACATCACCCAGTCCGCTTTCAATGCCTACGATGCGACGCTCACTGCCAGCCCCACCACCCGCGACACTATGGTTCGGCGGGGCATGACTAACGTGGTGTGCGATCGCTTTTTGGGGGTTGATGTCGCTGCGTTTCAGCCAATTAACCGAGAGCCAGAGTTCTGGCAGCGCCATTATGGGATGGAGGATCTGGGCGATCGCACCACGCTCCTCTTTCTCGGACGGCTGACCCCCGACAAGGGCTGGAACTTCACCCTCAAGGCGTTGCGGGCATGGCTGGAGACAGAACCAGCGGTGCGAGAGGCGATCGCCCTCATCATCGCCGGGGACGGCACCTATCGGAAGACCATCGAGAAGCGGCTGCAAGCGCTGGCGTTGCCCGCCCACTTCCTGGGGCGCGTTCCCCCTGCTCAGGTTCCGGCATTGCTCGCCCATGCCGACCTGCATCTCAGTACCTCCACCAAGGAAACCCTCGGCTTGACTGCCCTGGAAGCGGCGGCGGCAGGTACGCCCGTGCTGGCTCCCCGTGCGGGTGGCTTTATCGACAGTGTGCAGGATGGCAAAACGGGGCTGCTGTTTGAACCGGGCAGTGTCAGCGATTTTCGAGAAAAGTTGGAAACCTTGCGGGCGGATGCTTCCCTGCGGGCAACCCTGGGGCAACAGGGACAAGCCTTTGCTGCCAATTATGATTGGCGACAGGGGTGCGATCGCCTGGTAAAGTTCTGGGAAAGCTGCATTGCAAATGCCAGTCCGCGCCAGCCCACCCAGTTAAAGCCAACCCCTTAAATGCCCCATCCTTTTACCTCATTTGATTGGAATCTTCCACCCACGGATTTGCCTGCCCTGGATGGAAACCTGGATCTTTGGCGAGTCGCTGTGGGTGCCATCTCCGAACCCCAACAGCAGCAGTTTTGGGACACCCTGGCAGCGGATGAAAAGCAGCGGGCAGAGCGCTTTATTCGAGCACAGGATCAGCGGCGATTTGTGGTAGGACGGGGGGTGTTGCGATCGCTCCTCAGCCGCTATTGCCATGTTGCTCCCGCCGAAATCCAATTCATCTACAACAAATATGGCAAGCCGTTGATCAAAACACCTGTCGGGATGGGATCGTTGTGTTTCAACCTGTCCCATACCGAAGGTTGGGTGGTGTATGCGATCGCCCAAACCCCCGTAGGCATTGACCTGGAGAAAATTCATCCAGTTTCGCAACTGCCCAAAATCGTTGAACGGTTCTTTTCAAAAACGGAACAGGCAACGTTCAAAACCCTTTCAGACCCGCAACAAACGGCTCACTTTTTCCCCTTCTGGACAGCCAAAGAAGCCTACACAAAAGCTGTCGGGCAGGGCATCTCTCTGCCCCTTGCGCAAATTGATGTTGCCCTGGAGCCAACTCCGCATTTTCGCGCCTTACCCAATGCCTCCGCGCCCGACTGGCAACTCCGGTTGTTCAACCTGGAGGAAGGCTATGTGGGGGCGATCGCCTTTCCAGCATCCATCACACAAATTCTGAGCTGGCAGTGGCAGGGTTAGCGCCTGACCAAAAGGCTTGCGATGAATGCCCATTTTCATGGGCAGGACGGAGCACTCTTAAGGGATCTGCGGATTAATAAAATCCCGATTTTTGAGAGAGAAGGCTGGCAGAGCCAGCCTTCTCTCTCAAAAATCGGGATTTTATTTTCTTGCAAGTCCCTAAGGATGCTCGAAAATCTCTCCGGCTTTGACCGTCAAGATTTGCGAGGATTTGAGCCACTGGGCATCGAAGGAGCCGAGGTGGGTGGTGGTGATCAGGGTTTGAAAGCGATCCTGGATGGTGTCGAGGAGTTTGTTTTGGCGGTTGAGGTCGAGTTCGGCAAGCACATCATCGAGGAGGAGCAGGGGCGGTTCGCCGATGACGGCTTCGATCAGCTTCAGTTCGGCGAGTTTGAGTGCCAGAACGAGGGTGCGCTGTTGCCCCTGGGAGCCAAACTGGCGGGCGGGGGTGTCGTTGATGATGAAGTCGATTTCGTCCCGGTGCGGTCCCACCAGGGTAGTGCCCTGCACTTGCTCGGCGATCGCCCGCTCCTTAATCCGTTCCAGGAAAGTGTGCTGAATCTGTTCGGGATCGTCGGAATCATAGGGGACGCTGGGGGCGTAGCTTACCGTCAGGGTTTCGCGGTGATCGCTGATGTTGCCATGCCAGGTTTCGGCGAGGGGGGCGAGGCGGGCGATCGCCCTTGCCCGGCGACGGATGACATGGGTGCCCACGGTGGCGAGTTGGGCATCCCAGATCGCCAATTCGGTGGGGTCAATCCTGCCATTGTCTGATCTGGCGCGGTGCTTCAGCAGGGCGTTGCGCTGGCGCAGCACATTGTTGTACTGCTGCAACAGATGGTGATACATCGGCTCCAGTTGCACCAGCAGAGTATCGATCCAGCGGCGGCGATAGCCCGGTCCCCCCCGCACCAGATCCAGATCCAGGCTGGAAAATTCGACGGCACTCATCAAGCCGAGGAACTCCACCTGGCGCTTCAGGGTTTGCCCGTTGGCGACCAGGGTGCGCCGTCCCGTGCGCCGCACCACCATCCCCAGATCCGTTGCACCCAGTGCCCGATCCATCCGGGCGGCGGCTCGTCCCTCTTCGGTGCCTTCCAAAACGAGTTCGCGATCGCGCACGGCCCGGTGCGATCGCAGGGTTGCCAGTAACTCGACAGACTCCAGCAAATTCGACTTGCCCTGGGCATTCTCCCCCAGCAAGATCGTCTTCGGCGCAGTGAACTCAACCCACTGATCGCGATAGTTACGAAATTGCCATAGGTGAAGGGTTTTGAGAAACATCCAGAACAGGGCAGATCGGGGGCGGGAATAGCAAAAAGACGTTGTTTTTGTGCTGACACACAAAACAACTGTAGAACGCCCTAGACCCGCTTATTCCGAAAATAGATTCGCATAAACAGCTTCTCCAGTTCTACCCAGACAAACATGAGAGAGCTGAAACCGATACAAATCATCAGTTCGGTGGCGCTCAGCAGTTCTGTACCAAAGAAGTTGCGGAGGGGTTCGACATAGATCAGCGCCAGTTGCAGCAGCGTCGTCAGGGAGATAGCGGCGAGCACGTAGGGATTGGAGAAGGGATTGAGTTCGGCGGTAAGTTGCGTATTGGAGCGGATGGCGAGGGCATGTCCCATCTGAGCAATACAGAGGGTGGTGAAGACCATCGTTTTCCAGCGATCCGGGGAACCGATGTTTTCGGGCTGGTTGGTGTACCAATAGGCAAAGGTCATCAGACTGATGGCGATGATCGCCAGGACGATCCCAATCCGCACCATGTAGGCTCCCAAACCCCGTGCAAAGATGCTCTCTTTGGGACTGTGGGGTGGGCGCTCCATGACGTTGGGTTCGGCGGGTTCCACCGCCAGCGCCAGGGCAGGTAAACCGTCGGTCACCAGGTTCATCCAGAGGATTTGTAGGGGCGTCAGGGGAACGCCACCGGAAACCAGCAGGGGCGAGGCGGCAATGGTGAGGACTTCGCCGATATTAGAGCCGAGGATGTATTTGATGAAGCGGCGGACGTTGGTGTAAACCACGCGCCCTTCTTCAACGGCGGCAACGATGGTAGCAAAGTTGTCATCCAGCAGCACGGTGTCGCTGGCTTCCTTGCTCACATCGGTTCCGGTAATGCCCATGGCGATCCCAATATCCGCCTGCTTCAGGGCGGGGGCATCGTTCACCCCGTCGCCTGTCATCGCCACAATCCGGTCTTGCCGTTGCAGAGATTGGACGATGCGGAGCTTGTGTTCGGGGGCAACGCGGGCATAGATGCTGACGCGGCGCACCGCTTCATCGAGCTGGGCGGCATCCATATGCTCCAGTTCGCGTCCGGTGATGACGGCATCGCCCGCTTCGGCAATACCCAGGTCTTCGGCGATCGCCCGTGCGGTCAACTGATGATCCCCCGTAATCATGATCGGGCGAATGCCAGCACTACGACAGCGGGCAACGGCATCGCGCACCTCGGGGCGGGGCGCATCCAGCATATCCACCAATCCCAACCAGACCATGCCCTGCTCCGCCTGGTCTTCCTCTGTCACATCGGGAACCGCCTCCAGGGGCTTGTAGGAGAAGCCCAGTACCCGCAACCCTCTGGATGCCAATTGGTTGTTTTGATCCAAGATTTGCTGACGCTGCTCAGGGGTCAGGGGTTGGGGATAGTCGCCCATGAGGATGCGATCGCACCGTTCCAGCACCAACTCCGGTGAACCCTTGCAGAACAGCAGGTAGGGGGAAAGGTTGTCGCGGGTGGGCAGGACGCCCAGCGCCTCTGGCTTTCTGTGCCCAGCGGTATCGACAATCACGCTCATCCGCTTCCGCTCAGAGGAGAAGGAAAACTCCTGCACCCGCTGTAACTCGGTGGTGAGGAGATGGCGATCGATGTGGGTCTTGGCGGCAACCACCACCAGTGCGCCTTCGGTGGGGTCACCCAGAATTGCCCAGTCGCCATTGTCCTTTTGCAGCACGGAATCGTTGCAGAGCAAACAGGCTGCCATCAGCGCTTCGATCTCTCGATTGTTCATCGTTGGCAGCGATGTCCCATCCCGCAAAAAGTCTCCTTCTGGGACATAGCCCTGTCCGGTAACTTTTACGGAGCCACTGGGGGGATGGATGGCTTGCACCACCATTTTGTTTTGGGTCAGGGTTCCGGTTTTGTCGGAGCAGATGGTGGTAACGGAGCCGAGGGTTTCGACGGCAGGCAGCTTGCGGATCAGGGCGTGGCGGCGCACCATGCGCTGGGTGCCGATCGCCAGCGTCACGGTGATGACCGCAGGCAAACCCTCCGGTACTACCGCGACCGCCATACTTAGCGAGACTTCTACCAGTTCTCGAAAGCTCTCCCAGCCCGAAACAATCACGCCCCCAATAACCACAATGGCAACGAGGCTGAGTGCCCCCGTCACCAATGCTTTGCTGAGCTGATCCATCCGCTGTTGCAACGGCGTTGGTTCCGACTCTACGGACTGGAGCATGGTGGCAATTTTGCCGATCTCCGTCTTCATCCCGGTATTCGTTACCAGCACTGTCCCGCGTCCGTTCACCACCTCCGTGCCCTGGAAGACGGTGTTGCGGCGATCGCCCAGGGGGGTGTCTGCATCCAGATCCATCTCCACCCGCTTGTTGACCGCCTGAGCTTCGCCCGTCAGTGCTGATTCTCGCACCTGCAAGTTGGCAGCTTCCAGCAAGCGACCATCGGCAGCGATTTGTACCCCTGCCTCCACCATCATGATGTCGCCAGGAACCAGTTCCTTCGAGTCAATTTCTAAAATTCTGCCATTCCGGTTAACCCGCACCTTGGGCGAGGAAAGATTCTTCAGCGCCGCCAGCGCTTTTTCGGCACGGCTTTCCTGCATGTAGCCCAACAGCCCATTCAAAAAGACGATCGCCAAAATCGCAATCGTGTCTTTGAAGGGAATGTCATTAGGGGCAACAGTGCCCGCCCGCAAATCCATCAAATCCATAATGCCGGAGATGATGGCAACGACGATCAGCATGATCAGCATGATGTTGCGGAACTGATCAATCAGAATGCTGAACGCCGTTCGCCCACCCGTTTCTTCTAGCTCATTGAGTCCAAATTCCCGTTGCCGTTCGGCAACTTCCTCACTGGTGAGCCCCTGGGTGCGATCGCTGTTCAACAGTTCAACCGCTTTGTCGCTGGGGATGGTATGCCAGGCAGTTGCTTCGTTCGGAAGGGAGGCAGTCATGAAGGTCAGACCTTTTGATGAGGGAAGGGGGGATAAAGGGAGTGAGGACTAAAAAGGTGAAGCGACAACACAGGTGAAAGGCGTGGCAATGGGAGCCATCGCTCGAAAGACTAACGGGCTTGGCTAGCACAATCAGCCATAACCTCGAAAGGATCTGGTTTTGCTAGTTTATCAAGCCCACGGGGATTGTCGTTATGCCGACAGAAGGGAAAGTAGCCCCAACGGGCGGCAAAACCTGGCAAGGGCAACGGACGGATTTTGTTCTAAGGAGATGAGAGAAAAAGTAGTGCTTCGTATGCCCAATGATCGGGTGGGACATCGGAGAAGGGGAGGGTTGCCTGTCCTACAGAGGGTACCGCTTCCGCTGGTTGGCTATTACCGCTGGCGGGAACCATGCGACAGGCTCGTGCTCCTGAATTGCCAACAGGTTGGCACAGCTCGTCCTGGTCGGTTGCCCATTCAGGAACTGCTTCCAGGGGGGTTGTGGGAGCGGCTTCGTTGACCGCTGGTTCGGCTGTGAGGGATTGGGCATGTAGGGGCAGCGCTGGCAGGGCGATCGCCCCCACAAGCAGAGTCAGCCCTAACAGCCCTAAAACAGATGTCTGACGCGATGCGTTGCTCTCCCACCGGGAGAAAATCGTTGCTCGAAACCGTTGCTCGGTTTGCATAACATGCTCCATTAACCCGTGCCTTAGTTCCTGATATTAAGCCAGTTGCATAACCGAAATGTTCGCTACAAGCTCCAGCCCTGACCATTACTTATACTAACCTTTGGGAGCGATGCTCCCGGTGCATCCGCAACAAGCCTCAATTTACGCCTCCACAAAATATGCCTACGCAACCCCCTGCCTCGCCCAAAAAATTAGGTATGGCTGATTGGGGGGATGAATTTTTTGTTGGGAGCCGGGCAGAGCGCGGCTCCCAACAAAAAATTCATCCCTGGGTTAAGCCACGCCAAAAATTATGGTTGACCGGAGCCAGTGGGTTTCTGGGGTGGTATGTGGCAGCGGCGGCGCGGGCAGACTGGCAGGTGGTAGGAAGCTACAACCGCCATGCTGTCGCTATCCCCGGCATTGCTTTGCAGCGGGTTGATCTGACAGATGCGATCGCCCTCCAACACGCTTTCTCTGACCTCCAGCCCGATGCGGTGATCCACACGGCTGCCCTCTCCCAGCCCAACCGCTGCCAGGAAAACCCGGCGCTGTCCCGCGCTATCAATGTCACCGCATCGGTGCGGTTGGCAGAACTATGCGCCGATGCGGGTATTCCCTTTGTCTTCACCTCCAGCGACCAGGTATTCGACGGGAAGAATGCGCCCTATCGTGAAACCGATCCCGTTTCGCCGCTGAATTTGTACGGCGCACAGAAGGCAGAGGCGGAGGTCGAGATTGTGCGCCGCTATCCCCAGGCTGCCGTCTGTCGGATGGCGCTGATGTATGGGGCAGCGCCAACGGCTCCCAACTTTTTGCAGACGTTCCTGGAGCGGATTGTGCAGGGGCAAACGTTGCAGCTATTCACCGATGAGTTTCGCACACCGCTGAGTGGGCGGGATGCGGCGGCGGGGTTGTTGCTGGCGCTGGCAAAGGCGAAGGGCTTGCTGCAACTGGCAGGGGGCGATCGCCTCTCCCGCTACGAGATGGGGCAGATCATGGTGGAAGTGTTTGACCTGCCAGCGTCCAGCATTCAGCCATCCCGCCAGGCGGATGTGCCCATGCCTGCGCCCCGTCCTCCCGATGTGTCGGCGGATATTTCCCTGGCGCGATCGCTCGGCTTCGCGCCCCACAGCTTTCGTGAAGAATTGGAGGCGTTGCAGCGAACGGGCGCATTTGCGGCACTACTGGCTGGTTTGCCCCGCCAGGACGAGACTTAGTCAGAACTGACGCAGTTAGGATCACGTACGAAATAAAACCCGGATAAAACCCGAAATTTTTGATGAGAAGCGCGGCAATGCCGCGCTTCTCATCAAAAATTTCGGGTTTTATTTTATTTTCGATCCTTAGCAATTTTTCGGGCGCGGAGTGCCCGAAAAATCCCTCAACTGCCTCAGTCCAAGTCCTCGAAAGCCACTTCGATATTTCTTTTGAAACGTCCGCGCAGCGGGCGTTTCAAAAGAAATATCGAAGTGGAATTTCACAATTCCTTCGCCATTTTCCTAAAACCTTTGATTTTGCGTGCGCACCGCGCACGCAAAATCAAAGGTTTTAGGAAAATGGCGAGCATGTTGATGTCAGAGAGTTGATATCCGTCCTGTTAGCGAGCCAATACATTAAAAAAAGCCGAACTTTCCTGAAAAATAAGGTGATCCACCTATGCATTCCTGGCAGGGATGGGAACAATAACCATAGCTTTGGAAAACCACGGCTCAGGCTCTACTGTTTTTTCACCCAATCATCAAACGTCTTACCTGAAGCGGTATTTAATCTTCGTTTGCCCTCGAACCGTTAGAACTCTATGAATGATCCCCGATATTCCGTTGATGCGTCATTGGCTGAGCGTTCGTTGCGTCAACAGGTAGAGGCGTTGCAAGTACGGGTTGAACGGCTTGAGCAGGCACAAGCCGTGTCCCACGCCTCCCATCAAAGCGCCCGCCCGCCATCCCCGGCATTGGCAATTGTCACGCAGCTTTGGCGATCGCTCGATCTGTCGCAGGTTTTGCAAACCGCAGCTACCGAGTTGCAGCAAGCCCTCCGAGCCGATCGCGTGGTCATCATCTGCGAACCGCCACCCTGGCAAAACCGGGGAAATGAAGTGGTAGCCGAAGCGGTGGGATCAGGCTGCCCTAAAATTCAGCAAATGGTTGCCCAGTTGCCGCCCATGGGGCAGAAGTTTTTACAAAGCCTCACCCCCGGCATGGTGGCGATGCTGGATGTGCTAGAGCCTAACTCCGCTTCTCTGGCGCAGTTGGATTTAATGACTCCGTTTCAAGTCCAAAAGGCGCTGGTGATGCCCCTATTTAAGGAGGATCAACGGTGGGGGTTTATCTGCGTTCATCAGTGTTTGTCGCGCTGGGAATGGGCGATCGCAGATATTGAGCTGTTGCAGCAGGTGGTCGAGCATCTCAGCCTGGTCATCCAGCATAGGGAAGCCCTGGCTGAAGCCGAGCACCGCTCCGAACGGTTGCAGGCTTCGCTGGTGGCTGAGCTACGCAAGCGATCGGAGGAATCAACCCTCCAGTCGGAGCGAGAAACCACTATTCATCGGGTCATTCGTAAGATTCGCCAAACCCTGGATGCCGACATCATCTTCAGCACGACGACGGGAGAGATGCGGGCGCTGCTAAAGTGCGATCGCGTTTCTATCTATCGCTTCCATGCCGATTGGAGTGGGGAGTTTGTGTGGGAGTCGGTAGCGGAAGGCTGGCGACCGCTAACCCTGGGAGATAGCGTACGGACGCAATGGGCCGACAGCTATTTGCAGGAAACCAAAGGCGGACGCTATCGCCAGCAAGAATCCTTTGCCGTTAATGATATCTACACCAGTGGACATACGGCTTGCCATCTAGAAATTTTGGAACAGTTTCAGATTCGAGCCTATTGCATTGTGCCCATTTTTGTCGGGACTTCTCTCTGGGGTTTGATGGCGGCTTACCAGAGTTCTGGTCCTAGAGAATGGAAAGCAGATGAAGTGAATTTATTGGAGCGAGTTGCCAGCCAATTGGGGGTAGCCCTGCAACATGCCCAATCTGTGAGCCAGTTACGGCAACAATCCGACAAACTCCAGCAGTCCCTGGAGCGGGAGCGCACGATGGCGACCATCATCGATAAGATTCGGCGATCGCTCGACATCGACACCATTTTCCAGACCACCGTGCAGGAAATGCGCCAACTGATTCGGGCGGATCGGGTCACTATCTACCACTTCAACCCCGATTGGAGCGGGCACTTTGTCGTCGAAGCGGTGGCTCCGGGCTGGAAGTCGGTGATTCAGGAACAGCAGCAAAAGACCGACCTTCTGCGTAACATAAATGAGTGCAGCATTCGTTCCCTGGCTAATACAGAACTGGCTGATACCTTTTTGCAGACCAGTAAAGGCGGCTTTGATGCGCGGGGACAGGTGTTTCGCACAACCCATGATATTTATGAAGCGGGTTTTCCTGACTGCTACATCCATTTGTTGGAAGGGTTGCAAGCCCGTGCCTATGTGATTGTGGCAATCTACCAGGGCAACAAGTTGTGGGGGTTACTGGCGGCCTATCAAAATGCCGAACCCCGCCACTGGCAGGAAGCCGACATCAATTTTCTGGTGCAGGTGAGTAATCATTTGGGCGTGGCTTTGCAGCAAGCGGAGTTGTTGGGGCAGGCTGAGAAACGCTCCTCCACCCTGCAAACCACCCTGGAAGCGCAGTTGCGCCAGCGGGCAGAAGAACTGGAGCGGGAAGCCGAGCGGGAACGGGCGATCGCCAAAATCATCGACAAAATCCGCTACTCCCTCGACATCAACACCATTTTTCAGACCACTGCCACGGAGGTGCGGCGGCTGCTCGAAGCCGACCGGGTGGCAATGCTCCGCTTCATCCCCGGCACCGAATGGCATCAGTCAGAGTTTGTTGCCGAAGATGTGCTTCCCGGCTTCACCTCTGCCATCCACAACCAACTGGAAGACCATTGCTTTGCCGAGCACCGCGCTGAGGACTATCGCCGGGGACGCACCTGGTCGCTGGATGATGTCCACGCAACAGATATTCAACCCTGCTATCGAAAAATTCTGGATCAGTTTGAGGTGCGCTCTAATCTGGTGGTTCCCCTGATCAAAGGTGAGGAACTGTGGGGCTTGCTCTGCATCCACCAGTGCTCGCTCCCGCGCCACTGGAAAGAGAAAGACAAAGAATTTGTTATGCAAATTGCCACCCAGTTGGGGGTGGCGCTGCAACAGGCAGAATTTCTCACGCAGTTGCAACAGGCAAAGGAAGCGGCGGATGCAGCCAATACCGCCAAGAGCCAGTTTTTGGCGAATATGAGCCACGAACTCCGCACGCCGCTCAACGCGATTTTGGGCTTTGCGCAGTTGATGTCTCGTGATTCCTCCCTGCAAACGGATCAGCATGAACACCTCAAAATCATTGTTCGCAGCGGCGAACATTTGCTGGCGTTGATCAACGATGTGCTGGAGATGTCGAAGATCGAAGCCGGACAGTTGACCCTCAACGAAACCAGTTTTGATCTGTATCACTTGCTGGACTCTATTTGGGACATGCTGGAGCTGAAGGCGGAGTCGAAGGGGTTGCAGATGACGTGCGATCGCCCCGCCAACATGCCCCAATACATCCACACCGACGAAAGCAAGCTGCGCCAGGTGTTGATCAACCTGCTGAGCAATGCCATCAAGTTTACGGAAACCGGGCAGGTTGCCCTGCGCATTTTCGTTCAACCTGCCCCAGGCGAAGCAGCCATTGACCCCTTGCCCCGGCTGCATTTTGAAGTGGAGGATACCGGCTGTGGCATTAAATCGGAGGATTTGCAGTACCTCTTTGCAGCGTTTGCCCAAACGGAATCGGGACGGCGATCGCAGGAAGGCACAGGGTTGGGGCTACCCATCAGCCAGAGCTTTGTGCGCTTGATGGGCGGTACGATCACCGTGGAAAGCACACCCGGCATAGGTTCGATCTTCCGCTTCGAGATTCCGTTGCAAATGGCCGACCCCGCCGAGGTGATGCCCGTCACCCTCATCCGCCAGGTCGAGAGCCTGGCACCCGACCAACCCGCCTACCGCATTCTGGTGGTGGAGGACAAGTGGGAGAACCGCCAACTGCTCACCCGGCTGCTCACCAATATTGGCTTTGAGGTGAAGGAAGCCACCAACGGGCAGGAGGCGCTGGAAATCTGCTGTGTCTGGCGTCCTCACCTGATCTGGATGGATATGCGAATGCCCGTTATGGATGGCTACGAAGCCACCCGTGCCATCAAAGCGGAATACGCCACCGATCCCCCCATCATCCTGGCGCTAACCGCCAATGCCTTCGAGGAGGAACGGCTGGTCGCCCTTTCGCTGGGGTGCGACGACTTCATCCGCAAGCCCTGCCAGGAACATATCATCCTGGAGAAAATGGCTGAGCACCTGCAGGTTCGCTACATCTACGCCGACGAAACTATCCCAGGCAACAGCTTCGCTCTACCCCCCATCTCCAGCCTCCCCGTCCCATCCCTTATCTCACTCCCCGCTCCACCCCCTGCCCCACTCCCTGCTCCACCCCCCGCCCCCCCCCCCCCCCCCCCCCCCCCCCCCCCCCCCGCCCCGGGGGGGGGGGGGGGGGGCGGGCCGGGGGGCGGGGGGGGGGGGGCGCGCCGCGCCGGCCCGCGCCGCCATGGCCAGGCCGTCGCCGGTCGCCTCCGGCGGGTTGGTCGTGTACAGGAAGGCCTGCCCGATGCCGCCGGTCGCCAGCACCACCCGCGGCGCCCGGTGCACCGTCCAGCCGGTCGCGCGGTCGTGGGCCAGCACGCCGCGGACGCGGCCGTCCTCGACCAGCAGGTCCCAGGCCAGCGCGCCCTCGACCAGCTCGATCGACGGCGCCCGCCGGACCAGCGCCAGCAGCGCGCGGACCAGGGCGCGGCCGGTGCCGTCGCCGCCGGCGTGCAGGATGCGGCGGCGCCGGTGCCCGGCCTCGCGGCCCAGCGCGGGCGCGCCGTCGGCGCCGGCGTCGAAGCGCATGCCGGCGGCGATCAGGCCGCGGATGCGCTCCACCCCCTCGGCGGTCAGCAGGGACGCCAGCGCCGGGTCGGTCAGCCCGGCGCCGACCGCGACCGTGTCCTCGGCATGCAGCCGGGGCGAATCGTCGCCGCCCAGGGCGCAGGCGACGCCGCCCTGGGCGAGCCAGGACGAGCCGCCCTCGGCCGCCTTGGTCAGCACCGTGACCGGGCGCGGCGCCAGGGCGAGCGCGGTGGCCAGCCCGGCGATGCCCGAGCCGATCACGACGGTGTCGGCAGGGCGCACGGCGGGCGTGGCGAACCGGAGGCCGGGAGTGTGGTACATGGAAACGACCTGTCGTTGCGCCGGCGGCCGTGCCGCCGGCCGGTGTCGCGCACTACGCCCGCGCGGCGCCGCCGGATGGGGCGGCGACGGCGCCCCGCAGCTCAGTTGGGCCGGCGGCCGACCGCCAGCATCCGCTCCACCGCCGCCCGGGCCCGCCCGGCCACCGCCGGATCGACCTCCACGCGCGGCTGCAGCGTCTCCAGCGCGGTCAGGATCTTGGGCAGGGTGATGCGCTTCATGTGCGGGCACAGGTTGCACGGGCGCACGAAGTCCACGTCCGGGTGCTCCGCGGCGACGTTGTCGCTCATCGAGCACTCGGTGACCATCAGCACGCGCCCCGGCTTGTGCCGCGCGACGTAGTCGATCATGCCCGCGGTGGAGCCGATGAAGTCGGCCTCGGCCAGCACGTCCTGCGGGCACTCCGGGTGGGCGATCACGACGATGTCCTCGTGCGCCTCGGCATAGCCGCGGATCTGCGCGCCGGTGAAGCGCTCGTGCACCTCGCAGGCGCCGCGCCACAGGATCACCTCGACGTCGGTCTGGCTGGCGACGTGGCGGCCCAGGTGCTCGTCGGGCAGGAAGATGACCCGCTTCGCGCCCAGCGACTCGACCACCTGCACGGCGTTGGCCGAGGTGCAGCAGATGTCCGACTCGGCCTTCACGTCGGCCGACGTGTTGACGTAGGTGACCACCGGCGCGTCCGGATAGCGCTCGCGCAGCAGGCGCACGTCGGCCCCGGTGATCGCGGACGCCAGCGAGCAGCCGGCCCGCAGGTCCGGGATCACCACGGTCTTCGACGGGTTGAGCAGCTTGGCCGTCTCCGCCATGAAGTGCACGCCGGCCATGACGATCACGTCGGCGTCGGTCTCCGCCGCGCGCTTCGCCAGCGCCAGGCTGTCGCCGACGATGTCGCCGACGCAGTGGAAGATCTCCGGCGTCATGTAGTTGTGCGCCAGGATCACCGCGTTGCGTTCGGCCTTCAGCCGGTTGATGGCGTCGATGTACGGCGCGTGCACCGGCCACTCGATCTCCGGCACCACCCGTGCGACCCGTTCGTACAGCGGCGCCGTGGCACGGGCCACCTCTGGCGTGTAGGGCAGGTAGGCGGGTGCGGCGGGCTGGCTGTCGAACGGCGTCATGGGCGTTGTCCCGGTTGGAGGGCTGGGTCTTATACTCAACTTGAGCATTAAGAATTTGTTATGCTCGCAAAGAGCATAAGTGGGTGTCAACCGTTTTCTGACAAGGGAGGAAGATCGGATTCGGCACGACGGTCGGCGGCAGCGAGGGCCGGTGCCCCCAATGGCCGAGTCCGCCGCCGCGCTCCATCGCCGGCAGGGCGGGGAGGCCACGCCCGATCCGGGCGGCCAGCATTTCGCGACAAGGCCGTCCAGCACCTGCAATCCTTCCATTCATCCGGGCAAGGGGACGCTGCGCCCGGCTCGGCTCGCATTTGCGAAAACCGTGAAAACCGTTCGTCGGCGGGACGATCCTGCGCTATAATCAACGACCCCGTCGGGGCCAGTACGCGCAAAGGCGGCGGGACAGCAGGCCAGGGCGAGCGATGGCCGGAACCCGCCGACAAAGAAACGGAAACCGATGAGACTGACGATCGAACGTACTGCACTGCTCAGGAGCCTCGGCCACGTCCAGAGCGTCGTCGAGCGGCGCAACACCATCCCGATCCTGTCGAACGTCCTGATGCGGGCCGAGGACGGCAAGCTCAGCCTGACGGCGACGGACATGGACATTGAGATCGTCGAGTCGGTGGCGGCCGACGTGCAGGCGCCGGGAGCGACCACGGCGCCGGCGCACACCCTGTACGACATCGTGCGCAAGCTGCCCGACGGCAGCCAGGCCGAGCTCGACTGTGCCGGCGACGGCGGCATGCTCACCCTGCGCGCCGGCCGCTCGCGGTTCCAGTTGAGCTGCCTGCCGGTCGAGGACTTCCCGGAGTTGGCCGGCGGCGACATGCCGAACCGGTTCGCCCTGGCGGCGCGCGACCTGCGCACCCTGATCGACCGGACCCGCTTCGCGATCTCCACCGAGGAGACGCGCTACTACCTGAACGGGATCTTTCTGCACGCCGCCACGGCGTCGGGCCATGAAAGCCTTCGCGCGGTGGCGACCGACGGGCACCGGCTGGCGCGGGTGGAAATGGCGCTGCCGGATGGCGCGAAGGGCATTCCCGACGTGATCGTGCCGCGCAAGACGGTGACCGAGCTGCGCAAGCTGATCGACGAAGCGACCGACAGCGTCGACCTGTGGCTGAGCGACACCAAGATCCGCGTCGCCATCGACTCCATCGTGCTGACCTCCAAGCTGATCGACGGCACCTTCCCGGATTACGAGCGCGTCATCCCGACCGGCAACGACAAGGTCATGGAGGTCGATGCCAGGCAGCTCCAGAACGCCGTCGACCGCGTGTCGACCATCTCCACGGAGAAGAGCCGCGCGGTCAAGCTCACCCTGGCGCCGGGCGCCCTGACCTTGTCCGCCACCAACGCCGAGCAGGGCAGCGCCACCGAGGAGATCGAGGTCACTTATGAGTCGGAGGGCATGGAGATCGGCTTCAACTCACGCTATCTATTGGATGTCACCCAGCAGATCGAGGGCGATGCCGCGCAGTTCACCATGGCCGATTCCGCTTCCCCGACCATCATCCGAGACGTTGCCGACGCCAGCGCGCTGTATGTGCTGATGCCGATGCGCGTCTGACCGCTGCATCCGACGGGCGCAGAGACCCGGCATGACGCCGCAGGCGGGCCTGGCCGCTCCGCTCGAACGCGCGGCGGCGCACCGGCCGGCCGTGACCCGGCTGACCGTGACCGACTTCCGCTGCTATGCCGCGGCGCGGCTGGAGGGCGACGGGCGCCCGGTGGTGCTGACCGGACCGAACGGCGCCGGCAAGACCAACCTGCTGGAGGCGGTGTCGTTCCTGGCGCCGGGGCGGGGCCTGCGCCGCGCCCGGCTGGACGAGGTGACGCGGCGCCCGCCCGAGAGCCGGTTCTGGGCGGTCGCGGCGCGCGTGGCGACGCCGCGCGGCGAGGTCGCGATCGGCACCGGGCTGGATCCGGCCGCCCCGGGGGCCGGGCGGCGGACGGTCCGCATCGACGGCCGCCCGGCCGCGGGCCAGGCGGAGCTCGGCGGGCATGTCGCGGTGCTCTGGCTGACGCCGCAGATGGACCGGCTGTTCATCGAGGGCGCAGCCAACCGGCGGCGCTTCCTGGACCGGCTGGTGTACGGGTTCCACCCCGACCACGCCGGCCGGTTGTCC
>Ga0081526_100282_pt1 | contig 27017 bp, 20 predicted proteins | sample HotLakmasection2_FD_70991 | JGI IMG/M metagenome (GOLD analysis project Ga0081526, IMG submission 70991) | Hypersaline microbial mat communities from Hot Lake, Washington, USA - Section #2 (SPADES assembly) (version 2) | ecosystem: Environmental > Aquatic > Non-marine Saline and Alkaline >... | reverse complement strand
AACACCAGCGCCCGGCAGCCGAACCCGTGCACCAGCAGCGTCGCCGTCATCGCGGCATTGACCTTGCCGATCCCGCCGCGCACCGCCACCACCGGCCGCCCGTCCAGCGTGCCGGCGCGGAACCGGCGGCCGGCGATCTCGGTGACGGCGTCCTCGCGGAACGCGTCGCCGAGCCGGTCGTGCTCCTCGGCAATCGCGGCGATCAGGCCGATGGGTTGGGGCATGTATTTGTTCCTTGATCGAGATCCCATTGCCATAACACCGTCATCGCGAGGCCCCGGCGTCCGTTCCGGCCGATCCCGTCGGATGACACTGCCGGGAGGCCGGGGTGCATTTAAAATGCACGCACGCATCACCATCCCTTCTTTTAAGATGCACGCACGCATCACCATCCCGTCTTTGCGAGCGCAGCGAAGCAATCCAGTGGCGCCGCGAGCGCGACCGATGGCTTTTCGGACGGGCGACACCGGGACTGGACCGCGTCGCTGCGCTCGCGGTGACGGCATGGATGCCGATTGCAGCGCGGCGATCCAGTCCCGGCCATGCCGGCTCGAGATCACCGTCGGCCAGATCTTGCGGCGCCACTGGATCGCCGCGCTGCGCTCGCGATGACGGTGTTCCCTTAATCGTAGATCTCTAAAATGGATGCGCCGGTCCCCTTGCGCCGGCCGCTCAGGCGCCAACCCCGCGCCGGTCGTCCCGCAGGGCCACGTAGATCGCCGGGATCACCAGGACGGTCAGCACGGTGGCGCTGGCCAGGCCGAACAGCAGCGAGATCGCCAGGCCCTGGAAGATCGGGTCCATCAGGATGAAGGCGGCGCCGATCATGGCGGTGACGGCGGTCAGCAGGATCGGCTTGAAGCGGATCGCGCCGGCCTCCAGCAGGATGGCGCGCAGTGGCGGGCGCTCGGCGGGCGTCGCCGCCGCGACCTGGCCGTGGCGGATGAAGTCGACCAGCAGGATCGAGTTGCGGACGACGATGCCGGCCAGCGCGATGAACCCGATCATCGAGGTCGCCGTGAACGCCGCGCCGAACAGCCAGTGGCCGAGCAGGATGCCGATCAGGGTCAGCGGCACCGGCGCCATGATCACCAGCGGCAGCCTGAAGCTGCGGAACTGGCCGACCAGCAGCAGGTAGATGCCCAGCACCGCCACCGCGAACGCCGCGCCCATGTCGCGGAAGGTGACGTAGGTGATCTCCCACTCGCCGTCCCACAGCAGGGTGGTGCGGCTCTCGTCCTCGGGCTGGCCGTACAGGCGGATGTCGAGGTCGATGCCGCGGGCGTTCAGCGCGTCGGCGACAGCGATCATGCCGTACACCGGCGCCTCGTAGTCGCCGGCCAGCTCGGCCATGACCATTTCGGCGAACCGGCCGTTGTGCCGGAACACCGGGTACGACGCCCGCTCGCGGGTGACGTGGACGATCTCGCCCAGCTCCACCGTGCCGTCGGCGGCGGGCACCGGCGTGGTCAGCAGCCGCTCGGTCACGGCGAGCCGCTCCAGGGGCAGGCGGATGACGATTTCGATCGGGTTGCGGCCCTCGCCGCGGTGGGAATAGCCGACCGGCACGCCGTCCAGCAGCGCCGCCAGCGTGTCGTAGACCGCTTCCTGCTCGACGCCGTGGAACTCCAGGTTGTCCTGGTCGATGGCGAAGCGAACCCGCTCGGCGGGGGCGCCGAAGCTGTCGTCCACGTCCACGATGAACGGCACGTCCTCGAACACGGCGCGCACCTGCCGCGCCGCCGCCCGCCGCGTCTCCGGGTCGGGGCCGTACACCTCGGCCAGCAGGGTGGCCAGCACCGGCGGGCCCGGCGGCACCTCGACCACGCGCAGCACGGTGCCCTCGGGCATGGGCAGGTCGGCCAGCAGCTCGCGCACCGTAAGAGCGATGGCGTGGCTGGCCCGGTCGCGGTCGTGGCGCGGCAGCAGGTTGACCTGCAGGTCGCCGAGCTCCGGCGAGCGGCGCAGGAAATAGTGCCGGACCAGCCCGTTGAAGTTGAACGGCGCGGCGGTGCCGGCATAGGCCTGGATGGTCGCCCCCTCCGGCACGTCGAGCAGCCGCGCGGCCGCCGCCATCAGCACCCGCTCGGTGTCCTCCAGGCTGGCACCCTCGGGCAGGTCGACCACGACCTGCAGCTCGGACTTGTTGTCGAACGGCAGCAGCTTGACCGTGACGTCGCGCGTGTAGAACAGCGCCATCGACGCCAGCGTGCCCAGGCCCACCACGGCCAGGAAGACGACCGGCCGCCACCGCCCCTTCAGCAATGGCCGCGCCACCGCCCGGTACATCCGGCCGAGCCGGCCGCCGTGCGCCTCGTCGTCCGCGGCCCCGGACGGCCCGGCCGCCGGCACCGGCCCGCGGCGCAGGCGCACCATCAGCCACGGCGTCAGCATGACGGCGACGAAAAAGCTGAACAGCATCGCCGCCGACGCGTTGGCCGGGATCGGGCTCATGTACGGGCCCATCAGGCCGGACACGAACATCATCGGCAGCAGCGCGGCGATGATGGTGAAGGTGGCGATGATGGTCGGGTTGCCGACCTCGGCGACCGCCTCGATCGCCGCCTGCACGCGCGAGCGGCCGTCGCGCATCGCCCAGTGGCGGGCGATGTTCTCGACCACGACGATGGCGTCGTCGACCAGGATGCCGATCGAGAAGATCAGCGCGAACAGGCTGACCCGGTTGATCGTGTAGCCGAGCAGCCAGGAGGCGAACAGGGTCAGCAGGATGGTGGTCGGGATCACCACGAACACCACCAGCGCCTCGCGCCAGCCGACCAGCAGCCCGATCAGCAGCACGATCACCACCGTCGCCGAGACCAGGTGCAGCAGCAGCTCGTCGGCCTTCTCGCTGGCGGTGGCGCCGTAGTCGCGGGTGACCACCACGTCGATGCCGGCGGGCACCAGCCCGCCCTGGAGCAGGGCGAGCCGCTCCAGCACCGCGTCGGCGATGTCCACGGCGTTGGCGCCGGCCCGCTTGGCGATGGCGATGCTGACCGCCGGCACCGCCTCCGGCCCGCCCTCGGGGCCGCGCGTTATGTGCCAGGCGCGGGCATCGCGCGGCGCCGCCTCGACCACAATGTCGGCCACGTCGCGCACGTACACCGGCCGGCCGTCGTGGGTGCGCATCAGCAGCAGGCCGATGTCGGGCACGCCCTGCAGCGTCTGGCCGGCAACCACGGACAGGGTGTCGCCGGCCTCGCGCACCGCGCCGATGCGGAACGAGCGGTTGGCGTGCTCGATCTTGTCGACGAGCTGGTTGAGCGTGACGCCGTACAGCGCCAGGCGCTCGGGGTCGGGCTCGATGCGGATCTGGTCGGGGCGGCCGCCGACGATGTAGGTGGTGCCGACGTCCGCGACCTTGCGCAGTTCCAGCAGCAGCTCATCGGCGATGTTGTACAGGTCGTTGTCGGTCCAGCGCCCGGCGGCGTCCGGCTGCGGCGCCAGGGTCAGCACCAGGATCGGCACGTCGTTGATGCCGCGGCCGACGATCAGCGGCTCGGGGATGCCCAGCGGGATGCGGTCGTACTGGGAACGGATGGTCTCGTGGACGCGCAGGATGGCGTCGTCCTCGTCGGTGCCGACCTCGAAGCGCGCGGTCGCCACCACCTGGTCGTCCTCGGTGCGGCTGTAGACGTGCTCGACGCCGTCGATGCCGGACAGGATGTCCTCCAGCGGCTCGGTGACCAGTTCCACCGCGTCGGGGGCACGCAGCCCGTCGGCCTGCACGAACACGTCGACCATGGGCACGCTGATCTGCGGCTCCTCCTCGCGCGGCAGCGACAGCAGCGCCAGCGTGCCGAAGGCCAGCGCGGCGATCAGCAGCAGCGGCGTCAGCGGCGAGTCGATGAACGTCCGGGTCAGGTGGCCGGAGATGCCGAGCCTCATGGCGCCGCGCCCTCGCCGCCCTCGTCCGCCGCCGCGGCGGCATGGTCCCGCGGCAGGACCAGCACGTCGCCGGCGCGCAGGCCCGACAGGATCTCGATGCCGTCGGGCACGGGCTCGCCCTCGAAGGCCAGCGCCGGCACCGGCCGGCCGGTGCGCACCGCCACCTCGCGGCCGTCGGCCAGCCGGACATAGTCGACGCCGAAGCGCCGGTACACGTACGCCTCCGGCACGACGATCGCATCGCGCCGGCCGGCCGACACGTACACGCGGGTGCGCTCGCCGACGAAGAAGTCGCCCAGGCCGCTCACCGTCACGTCGGCCACGACCCGGCCGCGATCGATGCGCGGGTAGACCTGCCGGACCGTGCCGCGGCGCAGGTCGGTGCCGTCGCCGGCCGTGCCCGCCGCCCCGACCAGCACCGGATCGCCCTCGCCGACGAAGCGGGCGTGGCGTTCCGGCAGGTGGATGCGCAGCACGTACCGGTCGGAGGCGATCTCGGCGATCGCCTCGCCGGGCAGCACCACGGTGCCGTTCACCACCGGCACCTCGAGCACGCGACCCGAGGCCGGGGCCAGCACCTGCTGCTCGTCAAGGCGCGCCTGGGTCGCGTTGCGCCCGGCGCGCATGGCGGCGAGCTGCGCCGTGACCACGTTGACCGCGGTGATCGCGTCGTCCAGGCGCGACTGCGGCGCGGTGCCGGACTCGCGCAGCCGCCGCGCCCGCGCCAGCTCCGTCTGCGCCTGGTCGAGCTGCGCCTCCAGCGCCTCGACCTGGGCGTCCAGCGCGGCCAGCTCCAGCGGCAGCGCCTCGTCGACCACCGTGGCCAGCACCTGGCCGCGCTCGACCAGGCTGCCCTCGTCGATGTCGATGCCTTCGACGGTGCCGGCGATGCGGGCGCGCGCGGCGACGGTGTCGACGCTCTCCACCGTGCCGAACACCGCCTTCAGGTCGGCGATGCGCAAGGGTTCGACGGTGAACGGCGCGGCCGCGGCCGGCGCGGCCAGGAGGGCCAGCAGGGCGGCGCCGGCGAGGGCGAGGCGGAAAGGCTGAGGCATGGGGCACCGGCGGCAGGAAGACCACGGCCTGGATATATATTAGAGGAACCTAAAATAGCAAGATCCCTTGCAGGCCCGGACCCCGTCGCCCGCTTGCGGCCCGGTGCGCCGGCCGCGGAGTCCGGCAGCGTCGCGGACGCCGGATGTGTGGCGCTGCACGAAAAATCGTAAAAATGGGTCGTAAGTTCACGAATTATTATTTGCGTTGCCCGTCTCATGGCGATAGAGCGAAAGGGACCATATCGGAACGTCGTCGCCTGCATCCGGTGTCCTCTGGTCATGTCCAAAGCCGCCATTGCTGCGCAGCAGAACGAACCCGCCCCGGTGCGGCTGGACGACCTGTTGCCGGGCGCGGAGCACCTGCCCAACCCGGTCTGGGTGTTCGACATCGTGCAGGCCCGCATGGTCTGGGCGAACGGGCGGGCGCTGGCGCTCTGGAACGCCGGCAGCCTGACGGAACTGACCGCGCGCGACCTGGGCCCGGAGATGTCCGAGTCGGTGCGCACGCGGCTTGCCACCTATCTGGACCGGTTCGCCGCGGGGGAGCAGGTGGTCGAGCAGTGGACCTTCTACCCGCTTGGCCGGCCGTGCACCGTGCTGTGCTACTGTGCGGGCGTCGGCCTGCCCGACGGGCGACTGGCCATGCTCGTCCAGGCCCACCCGACCCGTCACGCGGACGACCCGACCCTGCTGCGCGCCGTGGAGGCGTTGCGGCACACCTCCGTCATGATCGCCACCTACCGCCGCGACGGCGAGGTGCTGACCCAGAACCCGGCATCGCTGCGCGCCTTTCCGGCACAGGGGCACCGGTTCGCCGACCGCTTCGCCCGGCCGGACGATGCCGCCGGAGCGACCGCCGTGCTCGACCGCGGCGAGGTGTTCAGCGCCGTGGTGCCGGTCATGACCGCCGAGGGCCGCCGCTGGCACGGGCTGGACGCGCGCCGGACCCGCGATCCCGTCACCGGCGCCGACGTCATTCTGGTCAACGAGCGCGACGTGACAAATCAGCGTGCCGCCGAGGAGGCGATGATGCGCGCCATGCGCGCTGCGGAGCAGGCGAGCCGGGCCAAGTCGCGCTTCCTCGCGTCGATGAGTCACGAGCTGCGCACGCCGCTCAACGCCATCATCGGGTTCTCCGAGATCATCCGCGACCGCATCCACGGCGACGGCCGGCTCGACCGCTATTGCGAGTATGCCGGAGACATCCACGACAGCGGCCGGCACCTGCTGCGGCTGATTAACGACATCCTGGACCTGTCCAAGATCGAGGCCGGCAAGCTGGAGCTGGCGCTGCGCCCGGTGAAGGTGCCCGACCTGCTGGCCGATGCCGCGCACCTGCTGCGCATGCGCGCCCGTCGCGAGGGCATTGTGCTGACCGTCGAGGCGGCGGCCGGTTTGCCGCCCGTCCAGGCGGACGAGCTGCGTCTGCGCCAGATCGTCATCAACCTGCTGTCCAACGCGATCCGCTTCACGCCCGAGGGCGGCAGCGTCTGCATGCAGGCGCGCCTGGTCGACGGCCCGGAAGTGGAGCTGGCCGTCGTCGACACCGGCATCGGCATCCCGCCGGACCAGATCGAGCGGGTGCTGCAGCCGTTCGAGCAGTTCGGCCGCCGCGGCGAGTCGCGCGAGTCCGGCACCGGCCTCGGCCTGTCCCTGGCCAGGGAGCTTGCCGAGCTGCACGGCGGGCGGCTGGACATCGAGAGCGTTGTCGGCATCGGCACGACCGTGCGCGTAAGGCTGCCCGCGATGCCGCAGCTCGATCTCTGATCCCGGCGCCGCGCGCAGCTGCTCGGGGAACCGGCAGGTGTCGATCCCGGCCTTGGACCGGCGCCGTCCGTACAGACCGCGCGATGCCCGAGGCACATGAATATGCCTGCGCCGTGCCGGCCGGAAGGGCGTCGGCGGCCGCAGCGGCGCACGGCAGCGGCCCTGCTTTCGCGGTTGCCCCGTTCCCCGCAGGTGTTATTGTGCAGGGCACCACGGCAGGCGGGCACATTCGTGCCGATCTCCCCCTCGTTCATCGCCTCAAGAGCGCAAAACCGGATGGGTCGCCCATGAACATCCACGAATACCAGGCGAAAAGCCTGCTCAAGAACTATGGTGTCGCGGTGCCGCGCGGCGGCGTCGCCTACACCGCCAAGGAGGCCGAGGATGTCGCCAAGCAGCTCGGCGGGCCGGTCTGGGTGGTCAAGTCCCAGATCCACGCCGGCGGGCGCGGCGCCGGGCGGTTCAAGAAGGACGATGGCACGGTCGATACCGAGGGCAAGGGCGGCGTCCGCGTCGTCAAGTCGATCGAGGACGTCCACGACAGCGCCAGGCACATCATCGGCCGCACGCTGGTCACGCGCCAGACCGGGCCCGCCGGCAAGGAGGTCAAGCGGGTCTACATCGAGGAAGGCTGCGACATCCAGCGCGAGCTCTACCTCGGCATGCTGGTCAACCGCGACACCAGCCGGGTCGTGGTCATGGCCTCCACGGAAGGCGGCATGGAGATCGAGGAGGTCGCGGCCAGGACGCCGGAGAAGATCCTCCGTATCGACATCGATCCGCTGACCGGCATGCGCGGCTACCACGCGCGCCAGATCGCCTTCGGCCTGGGGCTGCAGGGCAAGCAGGTCTCCAACGCGGTCAAGTTCCTGCTCGGCATGTACAAGGCGTTCACGGAGCTCGACGCCTCGCTGGTCGAGATCAACCCGCTGGTCATCACCGGCGCGGGCGACGTGATCGCCCTGGACGCCAAGATGAACTTCGACAACAACGCGATGTTCCGCCACAAGGACATCGAAGAATTGCGGGACGAGAGCGAGGAGGACCCGGCCGAGCTGGAGGCCGCCCGCCACGAGCTCAACTACATCAAGCTGACCGGCAATATCGGCTGCATGGTCAACGGCGCCGGCCTGGCCATGGCGACCATGGACATCATCAAGCTCTATGGCGGCGATCCGGCCAACTTCCTGGACGTCGGCGGCGGCGCCACCAAGGACCGGGTGACCACCGCCTTCAAGCTGATCCTGTCCGACCCGAACGTCGAGGGCATCCTGGTCAACATCTTCGGCGGCATCATGCGCTGCGACATCATCGCCGAGGGCGTGGTGGCCGCGGCTCGCGAGGTGCACCTGGGCGTGCCGCTGGTGGTCCGCCTGGAGGGCACCAACGTCGAGCTCGGCAAGAAGATCCTGAACGAGTCCGGACTGCCCATCGTGTCGGCGGAGAATTTGGCCGATGCCGCCGAAAAAGTCGTCAAAGCCGTGAAGGAGGCGAAATAACGATGGCCGTCTTCGTCGACGAGAACACCAAGGTGATCTGCCAGGGCTTCACCGGCGCGCAGGGCACCTTCCATTCGGAGCAGGCCATCGCCTACGGCACGAAGATGGTCGGCGGCGTCACGCCCGGTAAGGGCGGCTCGACCCACCTGGACCTGCCCGTGTTCGATACCGTGGCCGACGCCGTCAAGGCGACCGGTGCCAACGCGTCCGTGATCTACGTGCCGCCGCCGTTCGCGGCCGACGCGATCATGGAGGCGATCGAGGCGGAAATCCCGCTGGTCGTGTGCATCACCGAGGGCATCCCGGTGCAGGACATGATCACGGTCAAGCGCAAGCTGCAGGGCTCGAACACGCGGCTGATCGGCCCGAACTGCCCCGGCATCATCACGCCGGAAGGGTGCAAGATCGGCATCATGCCCGGTCACATCCACACGCGCGGCAAGATCGGCGTGGTCAGCCGCTCGGGCACGCTGACCTACGAGGCGGTGGCGCAGACCACGGTGACCGGCCTGGGCCAGTCGACCTGCATCGGCATCGGCGGCGACCCGGTCAACGGGACCAACTTCATCGACTGCGTGGACGCGTTCCTGGCGGACCCGGAGACCGAGGGCATCCTGATGATCGGAGAGATCGGCGGCACCGCGGAGGAGGATACGGCCGATTTCTATAGCCGGTCCAAGGTCAAGAAGCCGATGGCGGCGTTCATCTGCGGCCTGACCGCCCCGCCGGGGCGCCGCATGGGGCACGCCGGCGCGATCATCTCCGGCGGCAAGGGCGGCGCGAAGGAGAAGATCGAGGCGCTCAAGTCCGCCGGCATCCACGTTGCCGACAGCCCGGCCAGCCTGGGCTCGACCATGGTCAAGGCGATGGGCGGCTGACCGTTCTTCGGGTCGTTTGGGCCGGTGCCGCGCAGGCGGTGCCGGCACGGCCCGGTCCGCGTTTCCACCGGCACCGTTGCCTGTTGGGAACCCTCCCCGGTGCGCCGGCGGAGGGTTTCTGTTTTCGGGCGACTACAGCACCTGCTGCAGCACCGCCATGACGCCGACGGCGACGATCAGCATGCCGCCGAGCTTGATCGTCATGCGCTGTTCCAGGGCATCGAACCGGTGCTCCATGCGCGCCAGCCGCTGCTCCATGTCCGCCCGGAAGCCGTGCAGGTCGTCGCTCAGGGCGTTGAGCCGGGTTTCGTGCGCATCCAGGGTTCTGCGCAGGCCGGCGATCTGCCGATCGGCCGCTTCGAACCGCATGTCGATCCGGTCGAAGCGCGAATCGATCTGGGCGAAGCGTTCCTGTGTCTGTTCGCGAAAGACCTGGAGGCTGTCGGCCAGGGCTTGGACCGTCTTTTCCAGGCTGTCGAGCCGCCCCTCGTGGGCGTCCAGGCGAGCGCAGACCTGCACAAGGCTCCGGTCGATCCCCACGAAGCGCTCCCGGGCGTCCGCGCGGAATGCATGAACGTCCTGGGTCAGCGTGCCGACCTGGGCGTCGAGCCTGTCGATTCGCCCGGCCAGATGGGCGGTCGTTTCCTGTTGCCTGTCGAGTCGCCTGGTGAACTCCGCCGCGGTCTCCGAGATCGCGTGGTGCAGTTCGACCACGTCCTGCTTCGTCGCCACCGATTCGCGCAATGCCAGGTCCAGCGCCTCGGCATGGGCGCGGGCCTGCACCTCCTCCAGGCCGCCGGACTTGAGGCGGTCGAGATAGACGAGCTTGTCGAACAGGACGGTCATGCCGCGATCATGGTGACGCCGGGCCGCCGTGGGAAGTGTTTTGGGCATCCGGCGACCCTGATGGCATGCAGCGCGTGGCGAGACGGGGTCCCCGGCGCACGAACCGCAGGCGGCGCCAACGCGTGTGTCGGAAGACCTTACACATTTTTGCCGGCGTATCGGGCCGATACCATGGCGCGTGCCGGGTTATGCGGAAAAATCGAAAGAAACAGGACAGTCGACGGATGATGAGCTATATTGGCCCACACGCAGTCGGCCGACGCGGGCGTGTCGGGATCTCTTACACCGAGTGCTGTTGCCGCGACCCGCTGGCGAGCCGAGGCCTGGATCGGCAACGGTCTCGCGCCGATGGCGTGGCGCTTGCATGAATTGGCACGTGCTCTTGGAATAGGATACGGGAGAAACGGCGTGGTCCGTTTGCGCAATACGGCAGCCGCGGTCGCCGCCATGGGCTTCCTGCTCGGCAGCGGGTCCACAAGCGCGTTCGTCCTCGATTTCGAGGACGGCTCCTTCATTGGCGGGCCTGTTCTGCAGCATGGCACGGTGATCAACGGCACGCATCAGGTTGCCGATTCCGGGATCAACATTGGCATCTCGGCGGAGAACAACGGTGGCGGCCCTCATCTTGCGGTCGTGTTCGACACCACGCTGACCGGCACGCGCGACCCCGACCTCCAGGACCCGTTCCATGCGCCGTCGGCGGGCAACCCGTATTTCACCGATCCCGGCGACTCCACTTCCAACGCCGTCTACGAGGTCGGTTTCGTTCTGTCGGAAATGGAGCGTCCCGGCAATATCCTGATCGTCCAGGAGAACGGCAACGGGTGCGGTGACGGCGTCTGCGACGACCCGGACGACGAGGCCGGCGGGCCGAACAGCATCAGCTTCGATTTCATGGACGGCCCGATCACTGCGAAGAGCATCGACCTGTTCGACCTGAACGGCGGCAACCAGAACGAGACGGCCACCATCAGCCTGTTCTCCGATCTGGGCGGCACGCAGCTCATCGACAGCATCACGGTCAAGGGCAGCGACATCGGCGGGGACAATCGCGCCGGGCGGCTGCTGTTCACCGCAAGCGGCATCGAGAACGTCAGCAAGATTTCGGTCCTGTTCTCCAGTTCCGGGGCCACCGGAAACCTGGTGTACGACGTGCCGAGCCCCGGCAACCCGGGAAATATCGTCGAGCCCGGCACCCTGGCGCTGCTGGCATCCGGCGCGGCCGGGATTGCCGCGCTGCGGCGGCGCCGGCGCCGGCAGTAGCGCGCGGTCGGACGGGCCACGGCTCCGGCCCATGCACGCCTCCGGTTAATGCGGCGTTCACCCCTGGGGCGCACGCTGGCGGCCATGACCGCGATCATGTACGAGATGGCTGAGCGACGCAGCGGGTCCGGCCGGCTTTCGCGCCGCCGGACGCAGACGCGCACGGGAACCGGGACGGCGAGGTGGACCATGCTCCGGAGCGCCATCACGGCCGTCCTGCTCGTCGGCGTGCTGCTCGGCTCCCTCCAGCGGCCCGCCGTGGCGGCCCTGGGCGACGCGGACATCGTCAACCACTACGAGAACGCGGTCAGGCTGTTCGGCGACGGGGATTATGCTGCGGCCGTCGTCGAACTGCGCAACGTCCTGCAGGCCGATCCCGACCACCTGCCGGCCCGGCTGCTCATCGGCCGGTCCTTCCTGCGGCTGGGCGACGCCCGCAGCGCCGAAGGCGCGCTCCAGCGCGCCCGCACCCTCGGCATCGACGACGACCATGTGCTCGGGCCGCTCGCGCTCGCCTACCTGATGCAGGGCAAGTACGAAGAGCTGCTGGCCGAGATCCCGACCGGGGGCCGCAGCACCGCGAGCCGGGCCGACGTGCTGGTGGCCCGCGGCATGGCGCTGCTCGAGCTGCAGCAGTGGCGGGAGGCGGAGCAGTCGTTCGTCGAGGCCGCCGAGCTGCTGCCCGACGACCCGGCCTCCATCATCGGGCGGGTCCGGGTCATGCTGGCGCAGGGCCGGCGCGACGAGGCGGAGGCGCTGGTCGATGCGCGCCGCGGCGTGCTGGTCGATGGCGGGGTCGAGGCCTGGTACTGGTACGTCAAGGGCGACGCCCGCCGGCTCAGCGGCGATCCCGAACGCGCGGTCGAACACTACAGTCGCGCACTCCAGGTCAACCCAGACCACCTGGCCGCCCTGGTCGGGCGGTCCGCGGCGCGGATCGACGCCGGCGACGATCGGGGCGCGCTGGCCGACCTGGAACGCGCGTACGATCTGATGCCCGACGAGCCGCAGGTCGCGTATCTCTATGCGCTGATGCAGGCCGAGGCGGGGGACGTCTCCGGGTCCCGCGCGGCGCTTGCTTCGGCCAGCGCGGCGCTCGCCAACATCCCGCTGGACGAGATGCGCGAGCACCCGCCGACGCTGCTGATGGCCGGCATCGTCACCTACAATCAAGGCCTGCTCAACCAGTCCGAGGCCTACGTCTCGCGCTATGTCGCAATGCGGCCGCACCACGTGGCGGCGCGCGAGCTGCTGGGGCGCATCCGGCTGATCCTGGACGATCCCGGCGGCGCGGTCGCGGTGCTCGAGCCGGCGCGGGCGATGGCGCCGGACGATGTCGAGCTGCTGGAACTGCTGGGCGACGCGTACCTGCGCACCGAACGCTATCGGGAGGCCGGGCGCGCCTTCGAGGCCGCCCTCCCGTCGACCACGCGGGAGGCCGCGGTGCGCACCGGTCTGGCGATGAGCCTGCGGGCGCTCGGCCGCGACAATGCCGCGGGGGCAGAGCTGCGGGCCGCGCTGGCGGCCGACCCGCTGGCAACGGAGGCCGCCGTCCTGCTGGCCGTCATGTACCTGGAGCGGCGCCTGTATGAACCGGCCCTGGACGTGGCGCTGGGGCTCGCCGAGGTGGACCCGGACAGTCCGGTGGCGCACAACCTGGCGGGCGGCGCCCTGTTCGGTCTCGGGCGCGAGGACGAGGCGCGCACCCGCTTCGAGCAGGCGCTGGCGGTCGACCCGGACTTCTTTCCGGCGCAGACGAATCTGGCCCGCCTCGACGCCGCGCAGGGCATGCCGGACCGCGCGGCCGAGCGGTATCGGGAAATCCTGGCCGACGACCCCACCGAGGTGCGGGCGATCCTTGCCCTGTCGCGACTGGCCGAGGAGCAGGGCGACCTGGCGACGGCGATCGACTGGCTGGAACGCTATCTCGGGCAGGTGCCGGACGCGCCGGGCCACGAGGTCGATCTGGTCGGCCTGTACCTTGCCGCGGGCCGGACCGAGCGGGCCCTGTCGCTGGCCTACGCGCTGCGCCTGCGCGACCCGGAACGGTTCGGTTTCCGAGAGGCCGAGGTGCGCGCCCTGATGGCGGTGGGCCGCAGCCGGGACGCGGTGCAGGCGCTCCGCTCGATGTCCGATCACATCGCCACCACCGCTGGCGAATTCAGCCGGACGGCCGTGCTGCAACTGGACCTCAACGACACCACAGGGGCACGCATTTCGCTCGACCGGGCCTACAACCGTGATCCGAGGCACGTCCCCTCGCGGGTGACGCTGGCGCGCCTGGAGATGGACAGCGGCAATGAGGAGCGCGCCCTGGAGATTGCCCGCGAGCTGCAGCGCATCGATCCGACGTCGGCGGTCGGGGACCTGCTGGTCGGCGACATCCTGATGACCCGGGGCGCCTATGCCGAGGCCGCGGAGGCGTATGCGAGCGCCATGGAGAAGGCGCCCAACACCGAGCTCGCGTGGCGGCTGTACCGGGCGCGACGGCACGCCGGGGATGCGGAGCGCGCCCTGGCCGACCTGGAGGCATGGAGCGCGGCGCATCCGGGCGACTACGCCGCCCGGCGCGCCGTGGCGGTGGCCTATCTCCAGGCCGGGCGCCATGAGGACGCGACCGCCGCCCACGAGGCGCTGCTCGCCGCCCAGCCCAACGACCTGGTCCTGCTCAACAATCTGGCCCTGCTGTACCATCGCGCCGGCGATCCCAGGGCGATGGACTATGCCCGCCGGGCGTACGAGCTCGCTCCGCTGGAGCCGGCGGCGATCGATACGCTCGGCTGGATCCTGGTCCAGGACGGCGAGGTCGAACGCGGGCTGGCTCTGCTGCGCGAAGCCTATGTCCGCGGCGGCGACAATCCGCAGGTACGGTACCACATCGCCGTGGCGCTGAACCGGCTCGGCCGCACCGAAGCGGCGCGGGCCGAGCTCCAGGCCGCGCTGACCGCCGGCCGCGAGTTCGACGGCATCGATCAGGCCCGCCGGCTCATGGAGCAGCTGTCCGGATCCTGATTGATCCCCGCGCGGCGGCGCCGGGCGCACTGCAGACCGGCGAGGCCGGCCACCCCCGCGCCAAGCAGCGCCAGGGTGCCGGGTTCCGGCACATCGGTGCCTGGAGGGTTCGGCTCAGGGCCGAAATGCTCGGCGGCCTTGAACTGGAACGCCAGTCCGGAGTTGACGGGCACATCGCCGTCAGCCCAGCCCATGGCCACAAGGCCTGAAAGCGTCAGGCCGGCGGACAGGTCGACCCCGCGCACCAGCAGCAGGTTGGCGCTGGCCGCGCCCGTGCCGTCGTAGCCGAAGTCCGGCAGGGCCTCGCCGTTCAGCGTCAGCTCGTCGAAGGCGATGGACCGGCCGCTGCCCGTGCCGGTGCGCGCCCGGATGATCAGGCCGTTCATGGCGGCGAGGGACGCGGGATCGATGCCCGTGTAGGTGACGGTCGTGTCGCCGGCCGACATCGTCGACGTCGTGTTGCCGTCCCAGGTGAACGTGAAGCTGACAGAGCCCCCGTTCGGCCAGACGAAGTTCTCCGTGCTCATGTTGCCGCCGGTATTCCGGCCAGTGTTGAGCTCGTGGGTCCGGGTGGACGCGCCGTCCACGGTGTCGCCGATGCGGCCTTCGGCGACCAGGGTATCTTCCAGCACGCGCCAGGAGATCGCGGCCAGATCGGACTGAACGGCATCGCCGTCGAAGACCTGGGTGACCGGCGCGGCCTGCGACGCCGCGGCCGTCAAGACGGTTCCCGCGGCAGCAACGGCGGCTGCAGCGAGACGGGACAGGGTTCGGTTCATGATTGCTCGTCATTCGTGCCGAGTGCGGCGGACATCGAGCCCGCATAAGCAAGCGGCATACCGCCAGAGGCGAAGCGTAGGCACGGATGTCGAATCGATCGGGGAACCCGAAGCGCCGCGGCGCCGTCCGGCCGCTTGGACGCCATGCTCCGGACCCCGCACCACGGTGCGCACGGGTGGCGGACAGCCTTGCCGGACGTACATACTGTCAGAGCCGCCGACAGGCCGTTCGGATAGTCCGACCGTCGGAAAGCGGCGCCCCGGGCCGCATGTGCCTGCGCATGCGCGTGCATGCCTGTAATGCCTTTCGACAAAACCGCGGAGGTGTGGCGGCACCGCCGGTGGCGTGGTATCCTTGTCTTCTTGTTTCCTTAACCGTTTGTTTGTAGCATTCGCAATGCGCTGGCGGGTATGGTGCTGCCGCGTCAAGGTAGTGGCGGAGACAATATTTGCCCTTTAAGACCGAGGCGGCCGGTGCCGGCGCAGCAAGCGCCGGGTTGCGCGGATCGCCTGTCATCGAGGCCCTGCCATGTCCTTCCTGCTCGACGACGCCAACCTGGTGTTCACCGCGGCGCTCGGGGTCGTGCTGGCGATCGCGGCGCTCGAAGTCGTGACGACGCTGTTCGGCGCCAGCCTGTCCGGTCTGGTCGACTCGATCCTGCCCGACATGTCGTTCGACCTGGACGCCGACGCCGACATCGATGCCGCCCAGGGGGCGGGCGGCCCGGTCGGCGGGATCCTGGCCTGGCTGTGCGTCGGCAAGGTGCCGGCGCTGGTCCTGCTGATCGCCTTCCTGACCGGGTTCGGCGCCGCCGGGCTGGTGGTGCAATCGCTGGTCGCACAGGCGACGGGCGCGCTGCTGCCCGGGTGGTTCGCGGCCCTGCCGGCGCTGGCCGTGGCGCTGCCGGCGACGCGGTTCCTGGGCCTGGGCCTGGCGCGGGTGTTCCCGGAGCATGAGACCTATGCCGTGTCTGCCGACAGCTTCGTCGGCCGCGCCGCCGTGATCACGATCGGCACCGCTGCCGCCGGCCAGCCGGCCGAGGCCCGGCTGCGCGACGAGCACGGCCGCACCCACTACGTCCGGGTCGAGCCGCTGGATCCGGCCGACAGCTTCCCGGCGGGCACCGAGGTGGTCCTGCGCCGCAAGCAGGACAGCGTGTTCAAGGCCGTGGCCGCACACCACCCGGAGCCGGCCGGCACGGCCTGACCGCTCGCGCAATGCCGCGGGCGCCACAATCCAAAGAACGAAAGGGAAACAACGAGCAATGTTCGAAGGATTCACCGGGCTTCTGTTCCTGGTCTTGATCGTCGTCGTCGGCCTGGTGGCCGTTGGCATGGTCCTGACCCGGCTCTACCACCGGGCCTCGAAGGAGGTGGCGTTCGTGCGCACCGGCTTCGGCGGCCAGAAGGTGATCGTCGACGGCGGCGCGCTGGTGCTGCCGGTGCTGCACGAGGTCATCCCCGTCAACATGAACACGCTGCGGCTGGAGGTGCGCCGCGCCAACGAGCAGGCGCTGATCACCCGCGACCGCATGCGGGTCGACGTCCAGGCGGAGTTCTACGTGCGCGTCCAGCCGACCCAGGAGTCGATCGCCAATGCCGCCCAGACGCTCGGCATGAAGACGATGGCCCCCGACCAGCTGCGCGAGCTGGTCGAGGGCAAGTTCGTCGACGCCCTGCGCGCCGTGGCCGCCGAGATGGCGATGGAGGAGCTGCACGAGCAGCGCGTCAGCTTCGTGCAGAAGGTGCAGACCGCGGTCACCGAGGACCTGCTCAAGAACGGGCTGGAGCTGGAGTCGGTGTCGCTGACCGGCCTGGACCAGACCAACCGGGAGCATTTCAACCCGGACAACGCCTTCGACGCCGAGGGCCTGACCCGGCTGACCTTCGAGATCGAGGAGAAGCGGCGCCGCCGCAACGACATCGAGCAGGACACCGAGGTCGGCATCAAGGAAAAGAACCTGGAGGCCGAGCGCCGTCGCCTGACCCTGGAGCGCGACGAGCAGTTCGCCCGGCTGGAGCAGGAGCAGGAGATCGCCACGCGCCGGGCCCAGCAGGGGGCGGAGGTCGCCTCGCTGGAGGCTCAGCGCAAGCGCGAGTCCGAAGAGGCGCGCATCCTGTCCGAACGGCAGGTGCGTCAGGCGACCATCGCCGCCGAACGCCAGGTCGAGGAGGATAACATCGCCCGCCAGCGCGCCCTGGAGGTCGCGGAGATCGAGCGGCGCCAGGCGATCGAATTGGCCGAGCAGGTGCGCGCCGTCGCCATCGCGGAGAAGTCCAAGGAGCAGTCGCAGGCGCAGGCCGAGGCCGACGAGGCCCGGGCGCTGGCGGTGCGCGCCGAGGAGAAGGTCGCCACCGTGCGCGACACCGAGGTGGCCGAGCGGCGCAAGGCCATCGAACTGGTCGAGGCGCGGCAGGCCGCCGAGCGCGACGCCATCGGCATCACCGTCGCCGCCGAGGCCAACAAGCAGGCTGCCGAGGACGAGGCCGAAGCGGTGCGCACCCAGGCCAACGCCGAGGCCGACCGCGAGCGCATCGCCGCCCAGGCCGCCGCCGACGCCGAACGTCTGCGCGCCGCCGCCGCCGAGCTGACCTATCAGGTCGAGGCCGCCGGCCGGCGGGCGCTGAACGAGGCCGACAACGTGCTGACCCCGCAGGTCATCGCGCTGAAGACGCGGCTGGAACTGCTGCAGCAGATGCCGCACATCATCGAGGCCAGCGTCAAGCCGATGGAGCACATCGACGGCATCAAGATCATCCAGGTCGACGGCCTGAACCCGCGCGGCGGCGGTGGCGGCGCCGGTGCGGCAGACGGGCAGGGCGGCGGCAGCCTGGCCGACCAGGTCGTCACCACCGCCCTGCGCTATCGCAGCCAGGCACCGCTGATCGACGCCCTGCTGAAGGACGTGGGCCTGGACGGCGCCAGCCTGTCCGGCCTGGCCGGCGCGGCGACGGATCAGGGCACAGGCAGAGACGCTGGTGCCGACCGGGAACCGCCCGCGCAGACCGGCGCCGGCGACACGGGCCGCCTCGAGAACGCGCCGCCCGCATCGGCCCCGCCGAAACCGCCCGCACCGCGCCGCCGCGGCGGCGACAAGCCGGACAAGACCGCCTGATCGCCTGCCTGCCGGACGCGCGGGCCGCCGAAACCTGCGCGTCCGGTGCGGTCGTGACGGACGTTCATGAAGATCTACCGATTTCCTTCTCGATCGCCGGCCGGATCAGCCGCTGATAGGGAATGCCGGTTTCCGCGGCACGTTTCTTGACGGCCTCCAGAAGCTGTTGCGGAAGCCGCAAATGGATGCTTGCCGCCTTCCGTTGAAACTCGAAATGGACCGGCTGAAACCCGGACAGATCATACTCCGACAGATCGGCTTCATCGACGAACCGCTCTGCCTCCTCGTCAGTCTTCAAGACCGGCAGCGGTTTAAGGTCTTTTTTGTCTTTCATAGGCCTGCACCTCTCTCTCATGCATGTATCGGGCGCTGATCGGGCGAATCAGCCAAAGCCCGCTGTTCCTGCGTATCGTAAAAGCGACAAACATGGGGGCCGGCCCGCGCGGCCGGCGCGCCCTACGTCTACAACGCCGAAACGCTCGGCTTCCGGCTCGACGAGCGGCGCCGCGAGATCGACGTGTTCCGCGACGGCGCCGAACCGGTCGCCAGCGAGATCGACGACGTCTTCGACTACACCCATGCCCTGGTGCGCACCCTGCTCTACGCGCAGGAGGCCGTGCACCTGGAAAGCGAGGACTGGCAGCGCACCGTGTACATCGACACGCTGGGCATCGGGCCGTTCGATTTCGACATCGACCGGGCGCGCAAGCTGGCCCTGGCGGTCTCCGGGCGCGAGCACGCCCAGGCCTGGCTCCGCTGGTACGACGACCCCGGCAGCCGGCCGTTCAACCGGGTCTGACCGTCGCCGCTCTCCCGTCCGGCCCGCAGGCGGCCCGGACGCCCCATGATGCCGTTGTTTTTTTGCGCATGGCGGGTATACCAAGCCGCGTGGCTGCAAGCGTTCGAAGAACCGACGGTTTTTTGAGAGGTCCGATGAGACTCGTTCCGGTAATGGCCGGTGTCATTGCACTGTCGGTCGCCCTGGCTGCGGTGCTCGCCGGTCCGGCCGCCCGCGCCGATGTCGAGGGCAGCCGCGACCACCCCATGGTGTCGCGTTTCCCAGGGGCGGAAATCGTCGATTACCAGGTCGTCGCGTTCGACCAGTACCGGCTGGCGGTCGGCAACGCGGTGTCCGGCTATCCGGCGCAGACGACGGACGTCGAGCTCCTGGAGGGGCGGGTCACGCGGATCCAGTACGCCGTGTCGGGCCGCGCCAATGCGTTCGAGGTGTTCCGCAACTACGCCGATGCGGCCGAGGACGCGGGATTCACGACGATCTGGCAGGCCCAGGGCCGCGAGCTCGGCCCGCGCTCCGGCGATGCATGGTCGCGTGCCCATTACCGCGACCTGCACGCGGGGGGGCGGACGCCGGGCGAACTGTCGCAGAGCGCGGACCCCGCCGAACGCCGGTACCTTGCCGCGCGGCTGGCGCGGCCCGTGGAGGGCGACGTCTATCTGGCGCTGCTGGTCAACCAGCACCGGGACGACGACGTGCGGGTCCAACTGGACATTGTCGAGTTGGAGGGCGCGCGCGAGGACCTGATCGCGATCGACCCGGACTATCTGGCGGAGCAGATCGCCGCCACCGGCTCCGTCGTCGTTCAGGGGATCCATTTCGAGACGAACCGGGCCGCGATCCGCCCGGAGTCGGAGCCCGCCCTGGCGGCCATGGCCGGACTGCTGAGCGCGCAGCCGGACCTGTCCGTCTACATCGTCGGCCATACCGACATGACCGGGGACTTCGGCTACAACATGGAGCTGTCGCGCAACCGGGCGCGTGCCGTGGTGGAGGCGCTGGTGGCGCGCCACGGCATCGCTGCCGAGCGGCTGGAGGGCCACGGCGTCGGTCCGCTGGCCCCGATCGCGAGCAACGACAGCGAGGCCGGCCGCGCCGGCAACCGGCGCGTCGTGCTCGTCCCGCGGCTGCCGTAGGCGCGGCCCTTTCCGCGGCAGGGCGGCTCCCGCCCCTTGGTCGCGCGGCCGTCCCGACTGCGCCCGCCGCCGGCAGCGTCAGTCCGCCCCGGCCCCCGCCGCGGCGTCGGGCGCGCGCAGCTCGCCCAGCGCCTGGCGGATGATGGCGGTGGCGCTCCACAGGAACAGGGACGCCATGATCGCGGCCACGGCCAGGTCCGGCCACGGACTGGCGGTCGCGGCGACGCCCGCCGCGGCGGCGATCACCGCCAGGTTGCCGATCGCGTCGTTGCGGCTGCACAGCCAGACCGAGCGGATGTTCGCGTCGCCGCGGCGGAAGCGCAGCAGCAGCACCACGCTGGCCAGGTTGGCCAGCAGCGCCAGCCCGCCGATGATGCCCATCACCTCGGCCTGCGGCACGCCCAGCACGACCACCCGCCACGCCGTATAGCCGAGCACCCACAACCCGAACACCGCCAGGGACGCGCCCTTGACCAGCGCCGCGCCGGACCGCCAGCCCTGGCTGCGGTTCAGGGCGAACAGGGTCAGGCCATAGGTCGCCGTGTCGCCCAGGAAGTCGAGCGCGTCGGCCTGCAGCGCGGTCGAGCCGGCCAGCATGCCGCCAGCCATCTCGACCAGGAACATCGTGGCGTTGATGGCGATCACGGCGATCAGTGCCGTCCGGTGCCCCCCATCGGGCGGCGGTGGTGCGCCGCAGCCGCTGTTGCAGCAGGTCATGGGCCGATGCCTCCCGTGCCGCGGGTGCCCTTGCCCCGCACCCTCACTCCGCCAATGTGCCGCCGCCCCGGGCGGTGCCGCAAGCGCCCCGCGGCGAAAAAAGCCGTTGCATCGCCGCACGGCCGCGGCGAAAGCTGTGCCGGCAACGACGGCGAACGGCCGCACACCCTCCAGGGACGCACGCGGGCATGCCCCAGGAAACCGAGGACGAACGGCACGAGCGCCGGGCCCGGGCGATCCAGTCCGTCCTGGAGCCCGACCGGGCCTGGGCGTCGCTGGCCGAGGCCGACCGCGAGCGCCTGCGCCGGGCCGCGCACCGGGTCGCCGCGTCGGACGCCGGGGCCGGCGTCATGGCGATTCCGGTGGACGGGCCGTTCTCGACCCGCGACCGGAATGCCGCACCGGCGCTGGGCGGCCTGCGCGCGCACGTGCCGTCGGTGGCGGCGTTCTTTGCCGAGACGGAAGCCGAGGCATCGCTGGCCGAGGCGGGGGCGCCGGAAGACCTTGGCCCCGCACGTTGGCACGACAATCTAAGGGTGGTGGTCCGGACGCTGCTGGCGGTCGGCGCCTTCACCGCGGCGGCGGGGGGCCTGCTGACGCTGGGGTTGTACCTGACGGGGCCCTGAGCGCGCAGCGCGGGGCACGCGCGCCGCTTGATGCAGATCATGGCACCCTGGACCGACGGCTGATACGAGCGTTCGAAATGCTGGATCCGATCATCCTCAAGCACGAACACCGTCGGGTGCCGCGCTATACGAGCTACCCGACCGCCCCGCACTTCACGGCGGCGATCGACGAGGACGTCTATCGGGCGTGGCTCGCCGGGCTGTCCCGCGGCGGCCCGCTGTCGCTCTACATCCACGTCCCGTTCTGCCAGACGCTGTGCTGGTACTGCGGCTGCCACACCCGCGGCACCAAGGACTACGCCCCGGTCGCCGGCTATCTGGACGCGTTGCGCCACGAGATCGACCTGCTTGCCGAGGCGCTGCCGACGCGCATGCAGGTCGGGCACGTCCACTGGGGCGGCGGCACGCCCAGCATCGTCCGGCCGGAGGACTTCCTGTCGATCATGACGGCGCTGCGGCAGCGATTCTCGTTCCGGCGCGGGGCGGAAGTCGCGGTCGAGATCGACCCGCGCGTGCTGCACAGCGACACGCTCGACGCGTTCCGGCTGGCCGGCGTCACCCGGGCCAGCGTCGGGGTGCAGAGCTTCGACCCCGCCGTCCAGGAGGCCATCAACCGCGTCCAGAGCTTCGCGCAGACCCGAGGCGCCGTCGATGCGCTGCGCGCCGCGGGCATCCGGCATATCAACCTCGATCTGGTCTACGGCCTGCCGCACCAGACGCGGGACAACAGCCGCGCCACCGCGTCCCGCGCCGCCGAGCTCGCGCCCGACCGCTTCGCCGTGTTCGGCTATGCCCACGTGCCGACCTTCAAGCCGCACCAGCGGCTGATCGACGAGGCGGCGCTGCCGACCGCGCCGGAGCGGCTGGACCAGTACCAGGCGATCGCCGAGACGCTGACGGCGGGAGGCTATGTCCCGGTCGGGCTCGACCACTTCGCGCGCGCCGACGATCCGCTGGCCACGGCGCTCGGGGAGGGCACGCTGCGGCGCAACTTCCAGGGCTATACCGACGACCAGTGCGAGACGCTGATCGGCCTGGGCGCGTCGTCGATCGGCTCGCTGCCGTCGGGCTACGTCCAGAACGAGCCGCGCGTGCCGGAGTACCAGAAGACGGTTGCCGAGGACCGGCTGCCGATCGTGCGCGGCCGGTACATCACGCGGGAGGACCGGCTGCGCCGCGACGTGATCGAAAGCCTGATGGTGTACCTGCGGGTCGATTTGGATCGCATCGCCGCACGGCACGGCATCGACGTCAACCATTTCGCCGCCGACCTCGCCTCGCTTGCGGAGTACGAGGCCGACGGCCTGGTCCGCATGCACCGCCACGAGATCACCGTGCCCGACCGGTACCGGCCGCTGATCCGCTCGGTGGCGGCGGTGTTCGACGCCTACCTGCGCCCGGACGAGACCCGGCACGCCCGCGCGGTCTGACGGCACCGCCGGTTCCCGGGCGCCGCCCGGCCCGAAAGCCCTGTCCATGCGCGCGCGGTTGCGGCATAAACGGCGATTGCCGCACCCGACGCTCAGCGACAGCAGGCCAGGCATGACCGAGACCTTCGAGCTCCTCGACCGCCCCGAGATCCTTCAGGTGCTGTTCCATCCCCGGCGGAGCGCCTTCCGGCCGGCCGAAAGCGGACCGGTGCGCGACGTGCGCATCCCCGTGGACGACGGCGTGGCGGTCGGCGCGCGCGCCTTCATCGCCGCCGCCGAGGGGCCGGTCATCTTGTACTTCCACGGCAACGGCGAGATCGCGGCCGACTACGACGGCATCGCGCCGCTGTACACGCGCCTTGGCCTGACCCTGCTGGTCGTCGACTTCCGCGGCTACGGGGCCAGCGACGGCACGCCGACGGCCTCGTCGCTGGTGGCCGACGCCGCGCGGGTCCAGGAGGCTCTGCCGCAGGTGCTTGCCGGCCTGGGCCTGACGCCGTCGCGCGTCTACGTCATGGGCCGGTCGCTGGGCAGCGCCTCGGCCCTGGAGATCGCCCAGGCCGCCGGCGACAGCATCGCCGGGCTGATCATCGAGAGCGGCTTCGCCTACACCTTCCCGCTGATCACCCGCCTGTCCGGCCTGCGCATCGACGGTGCGGACGAGAGCCGGCACGGCTTCGGCAACCTGGACAAGATTGCGCGGGTGACCGTGCCCACGCTGATCATCCACGGGGTCGAGGACTGGATCATCCCGGTCGAGGACGGCGAGGCGCTCTACGAGCATTCGGGCGCGTCGGAGAAGCGCCTCGTGAAGATCCCAGACGCCGGCCACAACGACCTGCTGATGATCGGCACCCGGCCGTACTTCGAGGCCATCGCCGAACTGACCGAGGTGACGGCGCGCTGACAGGAGCCGGCGACGCCATGGGGGCAGCCCCTGCGGAGACCATCCGCCGGCCGCCGGCCACGCCCGGCCTGCCCATCGAGGCGGTGCTGCCCGAGGTGCGCCGCGCGCTCGGCCGCGGGCGCGCGCTGGTCCTCCAGGCCCCGCCGGGGGCCGGCAAGACGACCTGCGTGCCGCTCGCCCTGCTCGACGAGCCGTGGCTCGGCGCCGGCCGGATCGTCCTGCTGGAGCCGCGCCGGCTGGCCGCCCGCGCCGCCGCCGCGCGCATGGCCGCGCTCTTGGGCGAGGCGGTCGGGGAGACGGTCGGCTACCGCATCCGCCTGGACAGCAAGGTCGGCCCGCGCACCCGCATCGAGGTCGTGACCGAGGGCATCCTGACCCGCCGGCTGCAGTCCGACCCGGCGCTGTCCGGGGTCGGCGCCGTGTTGTTCGACGAGTTCCACGAGCGCAGCCTGCATGCCGACCTGGGCCTGGCCCTGTGCCTGGAAGCCCAGGCGGCGCTGCGCCCGGACCTGCGGCTGGTGGCCATGTCGGCGACCCTGGACGGGGAGCCCGTGGCGCGGCTGATGGGCGGCGCCCCGGTCGTCACCGGCGTCGGCCGCGCGCACGCGGTCGAGACCCGCTACGCCGAGCCGGCGCCCGGCCGGCGGTTCGAGGATCACGTCGCGGCCACGGCGCGCCGGGCGCTGGCCGAGGCGGCGGACGGCGATGTGCTCGTCTTCCTGCCCGGCGAGGCGGAGATCCGCCGCGTGCTGGCCCGGCTCGAGGAGTGCGGCCTCGGCCCGGAGGTCCTGCTGGCGCCGCTCTTCGGCGCGCTGCCGCGAACGGCCCAGGACGCCGCCCTCGCACCGGCGCCGCCGGGACGGCGCAAGGTCGTGCTGGCCACCGCCATCGCCGAGACCAGCCTGACCATCGAGGGCGTGCGGGTCGTCGTGGACGGCGGGCTGGCCCGCGCCCCGCGCTTCGACCCGCGCACCGGCATGACCCGGCTGGAGACGGTGCGCGTCTCGCAGGCCTCGGCCGACCAGCGCCGCGGCCGCGCCGGCCGGCTCGGCCCCGGCGTCTGCTATCGGCTGTGGCGCGAGGCCGAGCACCGCCTGTTGCCGCCGTTCAGCCCGCCGGAGATCGTGCAGGCGGACCTGGCGCCGCTGGCGCTGGAGCTCGCCGCCTGGGGTGCCGCCGATCCGGCGGACCTGGCCTGGTTGGACCCGCCGCCGGCCGCCGCGTTCGCCCAGGCCTGCGGCCTGCTCCCCTGGCTCGGCGCGGGCGACGGGGCCGGGGGGGTGGGGGGCGTTGCCGAAGAGGACGCCGTCGAAGTCGTCGACGTCGTCGTAGAGTCGGTAGTCGTCCGGGTCGGGGGTTCCGTCGCCGTCGGCGTCGCTCTCGTCGCTCTCGGGTCCCCATCCGAGGAACGCGCCGGTGGAGGGGTCGGTGTAGAGCTCGCCCGCGAGGACGTCGTGGCGGGGCATGTGTGCGGGGGGCTCGCGGAGCTCGGCGGCCATGAACATGGCGCTGGCGGTGTGGGTCGACCAGGCGTTCTTGTCGCGGAAGGCGGTGATGGCGTCGACCATGGCGAGGACGCCGACGGCGAGGATGATCAGCGCGAGGGAGACCTCGATGAGGGTGAAGCCGCGTCGCTTGGCGTGGCGGATCCTTCGCATGGCGCCTCCGGCGGCCGGCGCGAGGGTGGCCGGGTCGCTTGGGAGGAAGGATCGGATCAGCCGACGATCTGGCTCATCTTGAAGATGGGAAGAATGATCGCCATGGCGATGAAGCCGACGATTGAACCCATCACGATGATCATGATGGGCTCGATCATTCCGGTAACCGCCTTGACCGCGGAGCGGAGCTGGGCGGCGTAGTAGTCGGAGATCTCCATGAGGACCTCTCCGAGCTTACCGGACTCCTCGCCCGCGCCGATCATCTGGACGACGGCGCGTGGGAGCAGTCGGGTCTGGCCGAGGGGCTGGGCGATCTTCTTGCCCTCCTTGACGGCGCCGAAGACCTGGAGCCAGAGCTTCTTGTAGAGGCGGTTTCCGGAGATGTCTCCGGTGATGGCGATGGTGTCGAGCATGGGGACGCCGGCGTTGATGAGCTCGCCCATGGTGTTGAGCGATCGCGAGATGTAGAGGGATCGGAACATGGCCTTGACGACGGGGAAGCCGAGCTTGACGCGGTCGAACCAGTAGCCGCCGACCTCGGTCTTGATGAAGGCGATGAATCCGAAGACGCCGGCGACGGCGACGCCGAGGAGGAGGAGCCAGTTGGCGACCATGAAGTCGGAGAGGGCGAGGAGGAAGGTGGTCTGGGGCGGGAGCGCGTGCTCCTTGCCCTCGAAGACGCCGGCGAACTTGGGGAGGACGAAGGTGAGGAGGAAGACGGTGACGCCGATCGCGAGGGTGCCGATGATGCCCGGGTAGATCATCGCGCCGACGACCATCTTTCGGGTCTCGATGGACTGGGCGAGGTTGGCGGCGATGCGGTCGAGCATCTTGCCGAAGGAGCCGGAGACCTCGGAGGCTCGGATCATGTTGACGTAGAGGGGGGAGAAGAGCTTGGGGTGCCTGGCGAGGGCGTCTGAGAACTGGCGTCCTGATTCGACGTCGCTCTTGAGCCCGGTGATGATCTTGCGGAAGCCGGGGTGCTGGGTCTGCTCGGCGATGCCCTCGAGGGCGGCGCGGAGGCTGATGCCGGCGCGGATCATGACGGCGAGCTGGGGGGTGAAGTCGAGGACGTGCTTGGTGGTGGGCTTGGAGCCGAGCGAGTTGAGCTTGGCGAGGAAGGACATCGTGCCCGAGCTGGCGGCGGGGCGGATGTCCATGACGTGCATGCCCTGGCCGCGGAGCATGTTGGCGGCGGCCTCGAGGGTCTGGGCGCTGAGGACGCCGACGGTGGTCTGTCCGGCGTTGTTGCGCACCTGGTAGCGGTAGGCGGGCATGCTCGCAGAGCTCCTTTCGCGTCGCGGCGTGTGGCGAACGGCTTACGCCGCGAGCTGGCGCTCGAGCTTCTCGGGGTAGGCGGCCTGGGCGATGGCGTCCTCGCGGGAGATCATGCCGTTGAAGTAGAGCTCGGCGATGGAGGAGTCGAGGCTCTGCATGCCCATGGCGCGGTTGGTCTCGATGACGTTGGGGATCTCGAAGGATCGCGCCTCGCGGATGATGTTGCGCACGGCGGGCGTGCAGAGGAGGATCTCGACGGCGGGGCACATGCCCTTGGTGTCGACGCGCGAGAAGAGGGTCTGGGAGACGACGGCCTGGGGGGGGTTGGGGGGCATCGCGCGGGTCTGGTTCTGCTGGGCCGCGGGG
>Ga0081526_100266_pt1 | contig 28030 bp, 22 predicted proteins | sample HotLakmasection2_FD_70991 | JGI IMG/M metagenome (GOLD analysis project Ga0081526, IMG submission 70991) | Hypersaline microbial mat communities from Hot Lake, Washington, USA - Section #2 (SPADES assembly) (version 2) | ecosystem: Environmental > Aquatic > Non-marine Saline and Alkaline >... | reverse complement strand
CGTGGTAAGTCCGGCTCAGTCCGCGAGGCGATGGGGAGGGCGGCATAGGCAATACCAGTACATCTATTCCTATTAAAGCTGCCATTACTAGCAACAGGCTCGCCATTTTTTAAAGCCCTTGATTTTGCGTGCGCTCCGCGCACGCAAAATCAAGGGCTTTAAAAAATGGCGAAGGGACGATTTTTTGTTGGGAGCCGCGCTCCGCACGGCTCCCAACAAAATTAAGCAGCGCCTTAAAGCCCAGCGGATGCATTCCACTTTTGCAAATTCATTGCCCTCATCCCCCAGCCCCTTCTCCCAAAAAGGGAGAAGGGGAGCCGGATTCAAAGTCCCTCTCCCTCCTTGGGAGAGGGATTTAGGGTGAGGGCTTACGAAAGTGGAATGCACCCCAGCCCAGCCCACCAGAAGCGGGTGCTATGCAAAAAACAAACCCCGGTTTTCACAAACCAGGGTCACACGCCGATAACATATTTCTGCCACTCTTTGTGGACGCCACTCTTTATATGCTTGGTCACTTCAAAATACAGCCCGCTGTGGGGACGGTGGGGTGGACGACGGAGGCGCATATCCGCTTCTTTGGGGGTTCGGTTCCCTTTCTTGACGTTGCACCGGACGCAGGCGGTCACAATGTTGTCCCAGGTGTCCTTTCCACCCCGCGATCGCGGCAGCACATGATCCAGCGTCAGGTCGTCGCCTGTATAGCCGCAGTATTGGCAGGAGTGGGAATCGCGATGGAGGAGGTTTCGCCGCGTCAGGGGAATTTCTTTATAAGGAACCCGCACATAGTGGCGGAGACGAATCACAGTGGGCAGCGGTAACGTGTCGTAAATGATCTTGCCGTTGTGCTCAACCTGTTCCGCTTTGCCTTTGATCAGAAGAACAACCGCTCGCCGCCAACTGGTGATGTTGAGGGGTTCGTACGAGGCATTCAACACCAGGACTTTGCCCATAAGCCTACCGAAGCAACCATTCGGAGTAATGAATATGTCCCAGATGGTAACACAACTGCTCGAAAGACTAATAAAGCTGCACATTATCAAGGTTTCGTGATCATTTGTAAACAATTTTTCTGAACAGGACGGAAGATATGAAATTCCTTTTTCGGGGCAAATTTTCCTCTGTCTACTGCACCTTGACGGTTTGGGAGGGAGTCGCTAATTTCAGTTCATTTCCTGCTGGTGAGTTTCTTTTCGTGCCCACCCGCAAATAAATTGCGGGCTAACCGTAGGAAGTCCGTTAAAACGGACTGGGCAGCCAGATGAGGGCTTTTCAACCCATTTCAATGGGTTTGAATTGACTAGCCCGCAATTTATTTGCGGGTGGGTGTTGGCTAGGGTTCTCTGTGTGCATGCACAGTAGCCCAACGGGGGAGGGGCTTTGAAACGTCCTTCTCTCGCTACGATGTAGCGGTGAGATTGGGGTGGCTCAGCAGGAATGTGGTGTTTGTCGAGGAGCAGTGGAGATGTTGAATTGGGAGAAGACCCCCAGCCTGTCGCCGATGTTGCGGGAGCGGGCGTGGATTGAGGTGGATTTGGGAGCGCTGGCGCATAATGTGCGGCAGGTGCGGCGGCGGTTGCATCCTGGTACAGAATTAATGGCGGTAGTGAAGGCGGATGCCTACGGTCATGGGGCGATCGCCATTGCTCAAACTGCCCTCCAGCAGGGAGCCTCCTGGCTGGGGGTGGCGACCATTCCCGAAGGCATGGAGTTGCGGAATGCGGGGATTCAAGCGCCCATTCTGGTGTTGGGGGCGGTGAACGCGCCGGAGCAGGTGGAGGCGATCGCCCAGTGGAACCTCCAGCCCACCCTCTGCAACCCCAAGCAAGCCCTCGTTTTTTCCGAAACCCTGGGGAAGCTGGGCGTTGCGGCTCCCATGCCCGTGCATCTCATGGTGGATACGGGGATGTCGCGCCTGGGCACGCACTGGGAGCAGGTAGCAGAGTTTGCCCAATGGGTGCAGCGGTTGCCCCATCTGAAAATTGATGGCGTTTACTCGCACCTGGCAACGGCAGACGATCCCGATCCCACAGTGATGCGGTTGCAGCATCAGCGGTTTCAGGGGGCGATCGCCCAACTCCATTCTGTGGGTATCACCCCGCCCCGGCTACACTTCGCCAACTCCGCCGCCACCCTGATCGACAACAACCTGCACTACGACATGGTGCGCACCGGGCTGATCCTCTACGGACTCCATCCCGCGCCCCATCTGGTGCCCTACATCGACCTCCAGCCCGTGCTCCAGGTGAAAGCCCGTGTCACCCAGGTCAAACCCCTCGCCGCCGGATCGGGGGTCAGCTACGGGCACAGCTTCGTCGCCCCCCACGACCTCTCCCTCGCCGTGGTCAGCATCGGCTACGCCGACGGCATCCCCCGGCTCCTCTCCAACCGCCTCTCGGTGCTGGTGCGGGGACAGCGTGTTCCCCAAATCGGAGCCATCACAATGGATCAGATTATGCTGGATGTGAGTGCGATTCCCAATCTACAACCCGGAGAAATCGTCACCCTACTGGGTCAAGATGGAGGCGATCGCATCACCGCCGACGACTGGGCAAACGACCTCGGCACCATTTCCTGGGAAATCCTTTGCAGCTTCAAACATCGCCTACCACGGGTGACGGTGAATCAGCCCCATGAGGTGCGCGTGATGGGTGGATGAGGGTAGGACCGTAGGGGCGGGTAGGAACCGTAGGGGCGGGTAGGAACCGTAGGGGCGGGTAGGAACCGTAGGGGCGGGTAGGGACCGTAGGGGCGGGTTTCGCCGAGATGCTTGCACTGCATCGGGGTTACTATCAAAACCCGCCCCTACATACCCCGCCCGCACATTAATCCCCGCCCCTACATACCCCGCCCGCACATTAATCCCCGCCCCTACATACCCCGCCCGCACATTCATCCCCGCCCCTACATACCCCGCCCGCACATTGATTCGCGCCTGCATATTGATGCGATCGCATTCCACGTCGCCCTATTGCACCGCGATCACGCCGCAACCGATGCGTCCGCCTGCATCTCCGGTGGGCTGGACATAGATGTCCATCTTTTCGTGGAGAATGATGGCGCGACTGGCGATCGCATGCTCACCCTCTCTCAAGCTCAGCCCCGGAAATTCCTGCTCATACATGCCAACACCATCTATCCCGACCAACAGATTGCCCATATCTCCAGCATGGGCATTGTTGAATCCATCGGTTGCCAGCTTTCCATGCTTCACACCATCGGGGTTGAAGTGCCCCCCAGCCCCTTTTCCGCCATCGGCACAACTGGCATTTTCGTGGATGTGGAAGCCGTGAAAACCAGGGGGCGCATCGGTGACCCGCGCTTTCACCAATAAGCCATCATCGGTGGGGATAAACGTCACGGTGCCACTCAGGTCATCGCCTCTAGTGCTTTGCAGTTGGGAAACACCTCCCGATACGGCAAATGCTTCTCCTTGAATGCCCAGATATAGGAAAATCACCGCCCCCAGCAACAGAATCAGGGACAGGCGACGGGTTAGTTTTTTCCACGCAAAATTTAGAACGGGCTTCATCGGCATCATCCTTGCTCTCTCGGCATTGGCACCTCAGCCTAAACCTATCACAAGCCTGGGCATGAAAGGATTAGCAGAGTTTTTTTGATCCGTGAAACCTGCCTACCGAAGGAACCTGAGCGATCGCCCTCCCCCAAAAGTACCCCCCAAAAGTACAAAGCAATGGGCTATCTTCGAAACTTCTTTGTCCAACTTTGCGTCCAAACGGACTGTAATGGGTAGCTTAAATCTTGGTGTGAGCCAGTACGTTTCGGTTCTTTTTGGTGAAAGGAAGCGCGCTATGGGCGCAAGAAAAAAGGCAGACCGCACAGCACAAAACCCCAACCATTCAACCTGTTAAACACCTGTGCGGGAGAAATCAGCATTACCAGAAAATTCCGCTGGGGCTGTTTTTAAACCCCTGCCTTTTTATCAAAAAAATAAGGGTCAGCCAAAGTTTTTCTTCCGTTATTGCCCTTTAAGTAAAGTTCGGTGAAACGAAAACCAGAAACCGCAATACAATCAGTCAGGTTTCTCATATGCAACGGCTTCAACCCCAAGGGGGTGGGTCTTGTTGCGCTGGTGACCTGGCTTTCCAGACCTGCGGCTGGAAATCATCTGCAACAAACGCATCTGTTGCGGCTTACTTCTGGGATTAAATACTTCTGGGATTCAACGGACTTTCGCTGATGCATCTATCAAAATCTCCCCAAATTCCCCAAATGCTTGGGCGATCGCCCCATGAGACCGACGTACTCCGAACCGTTCATTCATCGATTCAAAATTCTATTCCGATGAAGAAACGGATGGAACGAATCATATGAATGAATGCTGAGGTGAGTCTACCCACTCACTTCCGAATAGATATTTGGATGAGGTTTGTTGTGAAGTCTAGATGGATTTTGCCTACGTTGGTGGGCGCTTTGGGTTCTCTGTTGATCTCGACAAATTCAGCCTTGGCAGGTACGTTGCAGGACTGGCAGTTTGATGAAAATCAGAACCGCCTCACCTTTGTGACCGACGAAGCTGTGCAGCCTCGCGCCCAACTGATCGCCAACCCAACAAGGCTGGTCATCGACCTACCGGGGGTGCAGTTGGGTCGCTCTACCTTGCGGCGCTCCGTAGGTGGAGCCGTCCGGGAAGTGCGGTTTGGGCAGTTCGACGCCCAGACCACCCGCGTGGTGATTGAGCTAAATCCCGGCTATGTGCTGGATCCGGAGCAAATTTTCATTCGGGGACAATCGCCCTCCCAATGGACGGTGCAGTTGCCCACGCCGGAGTATGACCCCGATTTGATCGCCACCCCTGCACCCAGCCCCGCCCCAGCCCCGACCACACCCCGCCCCACCCCGCCAGAGCAAACCCCACCCGAAGCGTCGGGCTTGGCGGAAATTGTGGATATTCAGGAAATTGCCAACGGTTTCTTCATCCGCACCCGTGGGGGAATGCCGGAGGATGTGGAACTGGAGCGCAACCGCGATCGCGACGAGTTGCAGTTAGATATGGAAAATGCGCGGGTTCCTGAACGGCTAGATGAGCAAACCGTGCGCATTGGTCGCAATGGCATACGCGAGCTAGAGATCGAGCAGCGCCGCCGCGATCGCGCCCGTTTCACCTTCGACCTGGAGGATGAGAACATCAACTGGATCGCCAGTGTCTCGCCCAACGGCATCACCCTGGTGCAGAGCCGACTGCGGGGCGATCGCGTGGTGATGAGCCGCGACCCGCTGCCCATGCCGCCCGTGTCGCAAAACCCGTCCCCAGCACCGACGCAGCCCGCGCCACGCCCGACCCAGCCACCCACGTCAACGCCCCAGCCGCAACCCCCGGCACAAACCCAGCGGACGCAGATCCAGTCAATTGGGCTTTCTCCCGATGGCGATCGCCTGCTCATCCGCACCAGTCAGCCCTTTGAGTTTCGGACAGAGCGCGATCGCAACTCCGACGCCATCAACATCATCATTCCTTCGGCAGAACTGGCTCCCCAGATTCCCAACCCCGACCTCAGCAGCAACAGCCCCCTGCGACGGGTGCGGTTGCGCCAGGAAACCAATGGTTCCGTAGTGATTCAGGTTGAGCCGAATTCCGGTGTGCGAGTTGGCGAAGTCAACGAAGTGACCCGGCAGGTGTTAGCGGTTGAACTGCAACGCCCTCGCACCCCCGCTCCCACCCCGACTCCCACCCGCCCGGCTCCCGTGGTGGGCGATCTGCCCAACCTGAACAACCGCCGCCTCACCGTCACCATCGACCCCGGACATGGTGGGCGTGACCCCGGCGCGGTGGGCATTGGCGGCATGGAAGAGGAGGACATTGTACTGGATGTGAGCCAGCAGGTAGCCCGCATCCTGGAGCAGCAAGGCGTTCAGGTCGTCATGACCCGTAACTCAGATGTTGAAGTCGATCTGGAACCTCGGGTACAAATTGCCGAGCGGGCTAATGCTACGGTTTTCGTGAGCATTCACGCCAATGCCCTCAGCATGTCGCGCCCGGATGTGAACGGCATCGAAACCTTCTATGCCTCCGCTGAAGGGGCACGACTGGGACGGGTGATTCACGATAATATGGTGCCCGTGTCGGGGATGCGCGATCGCGGTCTCAAATCCGCCCGCTTCTACGTCATCCGCAACACCTCCATGCCAGCGGTCTTGCTGGAACTGGGCTTTGTCACTGGGGCGGAGGATGCGCCTCGGCTGGCGGATCCAGAATGGCGTTCTCGGATGTCCGTTGCGATCGCCCGTGGAATCCTACAATATCTCCAAAACAACTAACCCAACCCTCCAGGAACTCCCTTGAGCCACACGAATCCGACAAATTCTCATCCATCCAACGCCTCTGGTGCCAAACCGGGGGCGTTTTCGCCCCACCCCATCGGCGTTTTTGATAGCGGCGTGGGTGGGCTAACGGTGCTGCGCCAGCTCTACCGCCATTTGCCGCAAGAATCCTACCTCTACTTCGGCGACACCGCCCGACTGCCCTACGGCACCCGTTCGGAAGCCGAAATTCTACAATTCGTCCGCGAAATTCTCTACTGGATGCAGAGCCAGGGCGCAAAGATGGTGCTGATGGCGTGCAACACCAGTTCGGCGCTGGCACTGGAAACCGTTCAATCCGAATTTCCCATGCCGATTCTAGGCGTCATCCTCCCCGGTGCGCGGGCAGCGGTACAGACGGGACGCCGAATTGGGGTGATTGCCACTCCCGCCACGGCTGCCAGCGGAGCCTATGGTCGGGCGATCGCCGAAATTGACCCCAGCGCCCAGGTATGGCAGGTCGGCTGTCCCGAATTCGTCCCGCTGATCGAGCAGAATCAGCTCCATTCTCCCTATACCGAGCAAGTCGCCCGTCGCTACCTGGCTCCCCTACTCGATCGCCAGATCGACACCCTGGTCTACGGCTGCACCCACTATCCCCACCTGGAGCCGGTGCTGCGAAAAATCCTGCCGCCCACCGTGCGCCTGGTCGATCCTGCCGTCTCCGTCACCACCGCCGCCGAGCAAGAGCTAGACGCTCTAGGCTTGCGCTGGGAAGTCAGCGGCACCACCGCCAACCACCCCACCCGCTTTTGCGTCAGCGGTGATCCGCAGCAATTTGCCGATCTCTCCACCCAGTGGCTGGGGCAAACGCCCTCTGTTGAGTGCGTGAACGTCGCCAGCAGCATTTTGAGGACATCTGCCTCGTAAGACCCTGGCATCGTGCAGCACTATACCCATGAAGCAATGGGTTAGGACTTAGGATCACGTACAAAATGAAACACGGAATTTTTGAGGCACGGAACACCCGAAAAATCGCTCCACAGTGTAATATCAATCGTTCATGGTGATGAGAACAGGCGTTGCTTGCTCTTACGGACACTCCAAAAAACAAAAACCGTATTTTTAGCAACATGATCGCCATTTTTCTAAAACCCTTGATTTTGCCTGCGCTCCGCACAGGCAAAATCAAGGGTTTTAGAAAAATGACAAAGGTATTGTTTAGGTCAAGTCCTCGAAAACAAAAATATCTGGCGTGGGCTTTCAGACGGTTGGGATAAGTCCTGAACTGAAAATATTTCATTCAACCGTTATCTAAACAAAGTCCTCGTAAAGAAATTTGCAAGGACTGGGTGGGAACGATAGACTTAGTTACCATGCAAAGTACAATCAAGCAGGAGCCTCCCTTTTTTAGTAGCGCGATTCTTGGCTAGAGATACGAGCTAGAGAAGCGGCGCGATATTGAGATTTAACCTAACCTGTGTTTAGCCCAAACCTTTTTTAGTCGCTTATCTGACCCTCGATTCTGACCCTCGATAAAGTAGCCCCTCGCTAATACCCCATCCCAAATATCTCGTCTCAAATATTTGGCTGGCTGCTAGTTTAGATAGTCGTTTAATAACGAGTCTCAGGCGTTTTTCTTCCATTCACTAAATTAGCCATATTCACAGGCTCTACCATGCTTATTTCAGATGCAGTTGTGGGGCGCTACGCGCCTGATTTTGAGTTGCCTGGTGTTACAGGTCAGGTTCATCATCTTCGTTATTACCTCACCTGCTCATCGCTTGTGGGAGTTGTTTTTCTGGCTCATGAATGCCCCTTTGTGCAGCGATCGCTGCCCTATCTCAAGCAACTCCAGCAGCAATTTCGGTCGGCAAACTTTATGCTCATTGGCATCAATGCCAACGATGGCGTCCATTCTCCCGTCGATCGCCCCCCCAACATGGAAGCCTTTGCCGATGCCTGGGAACTGAATTTTCCCTACCTGCGCGATGAAACCCAGGATGTCGCAGAAACCTTCGGCGTTACCCATACACCCCAACTTTTCCTGATTGACCAGGAAGGCGTGATCCGCTTTAACGGTGGCGTTGACGAGCAGGTGGAAGGGGCGATCGCCGCGCTCCTGCTCCATCGGCAACCGCCCAAAAGCCACACGGCGATCGAAGGTACCCCCCTCAAGTGGCGTTTCTAGCCTGAATCGTTTCTGCGCTATCCAAAAGAATGTCAATCAGCTTGCAGAGCTGGTGGGGTGTGCGCACGCCTCACCACCTCTGCAAGCTGACTTTTACAAGCTGACTTTTTCGCCAAGCCCTAACCCCCCGATTGCCACAAGCTCAACGGCAACAGCCGTTCCAGATCCAGTTGTGCTGCAACCTGAGCCAGTTTTGTGAAATGGGTTGGTTCAGAGAGGTAGGGAATCGTTCCCAGAACCGGAACGCCTGTGAGGGTCTGAATCAGTTCATGGGGTGCCCACTCATCACTCTGTTCAGGACTCATCGGTTGCAGGCAGTTTAAGACAATACCTTTGAGGTGAATGTGGGCTTGACGAGCCAGGGCGACATGGGCAACCGCCTGCCCAATGCTCCCCAGCCGCACCGGAACAACCAGAACACAGGGCAAGCGCCAGTCCCATGCCAGATCTGCCACCGTACTTTCACCTGTCAGCGGCGAACCCAATCCACCAAACCCTTCAATGAGCACCCAGTCGCGATGGCGGGCGAGGTTTTCGAACACTTTCCAGATGGCATCCAGGGAGATGGGGCGGTTTTCTCGGATCTCAGCGATGGGCGGAGCGATCGCCGTCTCAAAATGAATGGGGTTGATCTCATCCGCTGACTGGTTGAGGGCAAAGAGACGCGAGTAGAGGTCGCGATCGCCCCCACCCGCCTGCACAGGCTTGAAAATACCGAGCGATCGCCCTGCATAGTAGGTCTGCCAATATGCCGCCAGCGCTGCGGTCACAACGGTTTTGCCCACCCCCACATCCGTTCCAGCAATCAACAGCGTATTCAACCGAATGCCCCCCGGACTCCTTCCCTAAAAAACTTGCGCTAAACCTTCAGCATACTCTGACCAGGGAATCGGCGCATCGGAACGCGAATCAAATAAAATCCCAAACTTGTTTTTGAAAGCGCGGCTGTGCCGCGCTTTCAAAAACAAGTTCGAGATTTTTTTGACTTTAGTTCATTGCTACAGCGGTAACGGAACCCTCCTTGCTTAGGGACTTGCAAGAAAATAAAATCCCAATTTTTGAGAGAGAAGGCTGGCTTTGCCAGCCTTCTCTCTCAAAAATTGGGATTTTATTAATCCGCAGATCCCTTAGTTCCAAATGTCACGAGCGTCACCCTAGCGCTGCAAAAGCGGGGGAGCCTCACCAAGGATCTTGGCGGCGAGTTGCCGCTTGATCAGATGACCGAGGGTTTGAAGTGCCTGGTCTACCTTGCTATTCCAGAGGATGCCGCTGTTGAGACGGAAGCAGTGCCCATAGCCACGGGAGGGCGAGAAGATAGGCCCTGGTGCGATACCGATGCCATAGCTGAGGGCTTCTTCATAGAGTTGCAGCGCATCGCAACCGGGAATTTCGAGCCACAGGATATGCCCGCCTTCGGGACGGGTGACCCGCGTTTCGGGGGGGAAGTATTCGCAGATTGCCTGGAGCATGCGGGCGGTCTGATCTTGATAGGTGCGGCGCAGTTGACGGAGATGCCGCTCGTAGCCGCCGTTTGCCAGGAAGGCGGCGATCGCCAACTGATTGGCTGGAGGGGTGCTGTGGTTGAGCAGCCACTTCACCTGCTCAAATCGGGCTTGATAGCGCCCCGCTGCACACCAACCCACCCGCAACCCTGCCGATAGCGTTTTGCTGAACGAGGAGCAGTACAGCACCAATCCATTGCGGTCAAAAGCTTTGACGGTTTTGGGGCGATCGCCCTCATAATACAACTCGCCGTAGATGTCGTCTTCAACCAGCGGCACCTCGTACTGCGCCAGTAGCTCTGCCAACTGCTTCTTCTTCAGAGAACTCATGCAGGAGCCGAGGGGGTTGCTGAAGTTGGAGACGAGGGCGCAGGCGGCGATCGCCTGGGATTTTAGCACCGACTCCAGCGCTTCCAGCGACAGCCCCTCACGGGGATGGGTGGGCAGTTCCAGCGCCTTCAGGTGCAACTCTTCCAGGGTTTCCAGAAATCCATAGTAGGTGGGCGACTCTAGCGCCACGGTATCTCCGGGTTGGGTGACGGCTTTGAGCGCCAGGTAAAACGCCTCCATCGTGCCGTTGGTGATGGTGATGGCGTCGGGCGCGATGGAGCACCCCGCACTCATCATCAGCCGAGCAATTTCGTGGCGCAACGGCTCACAACCGGGGGGCAGATGGTAGCGGTGGGCAAACTCAGGGTTTTGGCGCAAAACCTGACCCATCAAGCGGTTGAGTGTGGCGGTGGGCATCATCTCCACGGCGGGAATTGCCGCCCCCAGTTGGATCAGGTCGGCAGCATCGAAGACGGCATGGCTAAACCGAAAGGCGAGGGAGGTATCGACCACGGATGCCTGGGTGGGCGGAGCCGATTGCGCGGGTTCCGGTGGACGGGCGATCGCCAGCTTCACGTAATACCCCGACTGTGGGCGGGCACAGATCAGCCCCCGGTCTTCCAGTAACCGATAGGCTTCCATCACCGTCGAAACGCTCACCGACAGTTGCGCCTTCAGCTTCCGCACCGAAGGCAGGCGATCGCCCGGCTGCAACGTCCCCTCTTTTATTAGGGAGTGAATGCGATCGGCAACCTGCTCATACAGATTCTTCTCGTCAGTCGATTCCAACGGGCTTACGTTCATGGCAGGCTTCTCCAGCGCAGGGGTGCGAACAGTCCCAGAACAGTCTCCTACTGGGACGCCACGGGCGAGAAATTCTCAGCCATAGCTACAACCAATGTCCTTAAACCGTTTCGCCGATCGTAACGGGTGCGAACGGGAAACCGGGAGATACAGTTGGGACAGATTTTGAGCAGAACAGTTTTGATTGGCACAACTGTTCTCGTCACAATTTACGCTGACTGCATCTGTTCGGGTCAAGGGTTTTTCATAAAAATAGAATGCATCAAAGCATTCATCGTTTTTCCTTCAAACCTAGCAACGTTTCCTCAATGCTGATTGTGTATTGAAGGGGTATTTTGCCTGTCAATGCCTCACTGTTTTTTAGCCTCAGACTCATTTCTCTAATGAATCTTTGAATGATATGTGTCTGACCATCTCGTGCCCATCAAAATGCTGGAGAGTATTTCATGAAATCCTACGATCTCTACGCTGAACTCGAACTTATTTCTTCTGAAGACAAGCAAAAAGTAGCGCGTTCATTTAAGTCTAGCCAGCGTGATAAATCTGCTTTCAAAACAGTTTGGAAATTTGCCCAGGGTATTTATAAGCGCATGGCAGAAATGTCAGAGCCTAGTGTGATGAAGCGGTGCGATCGCCAGGGAAATTCCTACTACGAAATCTACGATCCTGTTTCCCGTCAACGCTTTTACTGTGAGACAGAATCCGAAGTTCGCGCCTGGTTAGAGCAGCGCTACTACCTCGATTAACTCATAGCTTCCGTCTTCGTAGGATGCGTTAGCGAATGCGTAACACATCAAGCCAGAAGCGATTGCGATGAGTTACGCTGGCGCTAACCCATCCTACAGATGGATATACTTCGTAGGATGCGTTAGCGAATGCGTAACGCATCAATTCAAAACCAGAAAAGATGCGTTGTTACACATCCTACAAAAATTCTGTTTGGTGTCACAAAAGCCAGAAAAGATGCGTTACGGCTTCGCCTAACGCATCCTACGGGGTTATTAATTAGACCTTTCAATCTGTCATTCAAAATCTGCCGTAGAATTCAAAGGTCTGATGAAAATGTCCGGTGAAAAATGTTGAGGGGAAAGATGGGCGATCGCACCTACTACACCACGATGGCGGAATACAACCAGTGGATGAATCGCAAGATTTATGCGGTGTGTGCCCAGCTTCCCGAGGAGACGCGGAAGAAGGATCTAGGGGCGTTTTTCAAGTCGATTCAGGGGACGTTGAACCACTTGTTGTATGGCGATCGCGCCTGGATGGGGCGGTTTACGCAGCAGCCCTACGTTCAGCCGAAGATGGGAACGGAGCTGTACGACGACTTCGAGGAACTGCAACGCGCCCGATTTGAGATGGATCAAAAGATTGTGAATTGGGCGACGACCCTTTCCCAGGATTGGCTGAATCAGCCGTTTGAGTACACCAGCAATATCGACAAGCAAACGCGAATTCTCCCAACCTGGGTGCTGGTGACGCACATGTTCAACCACCAGACCCACCATCGTGGACAGTTGACGACGCTGTTGTACCAACTGGGCTACGACCCCGGCATCACCGATCTGCCCTGGTTGCCAGCGTTAACCCTTGACCCTGATGCCGATGATGATTGAAGGGGCGATCGCCAATTTTCAGCCTTAGGCGTTGAAAGGAGCTACTTTTGCTCTACGCTTGCTTAGCGTTCCATTTGTGCCCACCCGCAAATAAATTGCGGGCTAATTGTAGGAAGTCCGTTAAAACGGACTGGAGAGCCGGGTGCGCAATTCTCAACCCATTTCAATGGGTTTGAATGGAGTAGCCCGCAATTTATTTGCGGGTGGGTGTTGGCTGAGGTTCTATTTGTGTATACCAAACTCTCATGCCAGTGGCAGCCACCCCTGCTTTCCCAATTTTTGAATTCCTGTTGGATTCCGCTGGTTCGCGCAGGAAGCCGACCGATCGCCGACCTATAATGGAGGGCGATCGCGTCACAATTCTACAAACTTTAGCTGCAACTCACCGGGGGAGCCTTCATGCTGCGACTGGAACATATCAGCAAAACCTACCCCACTGGGGAGGTGCTGAAAGACGTGAATTGGGAGGTGAAGCCGGGCGATCGCATTGGTCTGGTGGGGGTGAATGGTGCGGGCAAATCGACGCAGCTCCGCATTGTTGCCGGGGAAGAGGAGCCGACCAGCGGCGAAATCATCCGTCCTGCCAGTCTGCAAATCGCCTACCTGACCCAGGAATTTGAGGTAGACCCGACCCGGACGGTGCGGGAAGAATTTTGGCGGGCGTTTGCGGAAGCCAACCGGGTGCATGAAGGCATGTTGCAGGTGCAGCGGGACATGGAAACCGCTGATCCAGAAAAGCTGGATAAGTTAATCCATGAGTTGGATCGGTTGCAGCGTCAGTTTGAAGCGCTGGATGGCTATACCCTGGATTCTCAGGTCGAGAAAATTATGCCGGAACTGGGCTTTGAGCTGGAGGATGGCGATCGCCTCGTCAGTGCCTTCAGTGGGGGCTGGCAGATGCGGATGAGTTTGGGCAAAATTTTGCTGCAAACCCCGGATGTGCTGCTGCTGGACGAGCCGACCAACCACCTGGATCTGGAAACCATCGAGTGGCTGGAGAATTACCTGAAAGGCATCGACACGCCGATGGTGATTGTGTCCCACGACCGGGAGTTTCTAGATCGGCTCTGCACCCAGATTGTGGAGACGGAGCGGGGCGTTTCGACCTCCTACCTGGGCAACTACAGCGCCTACATTCAACAAAAAGAGGAACTGAAAGAAGCGCAACAGTCTGCCTACGAGAGCCAGCAGAAGGAACTGGAGAAGCAACAGGCCTATGTCGATCGCTTCCGTGCCAGCGCCACCCGCAGCACCCAGGCAAAGAGCCGCGAGAAGCAACTGGATAAAATCGAGCGCATCGAAGCACCCGTGGGGGATTTGCGATCGCTCCACTTCCGCTTCCCCGATGCCCCCCGTGGTGGGCGCGAGGTCGTCACTATTGAGGACATGACCCATGTCTATGACGACAAGATCCTGTTCCTGGGGGCGAACTTGCTGATTGAGCGGGGCGATCGCATCGCCTTCCTCGGACCCAATGGGGCGGGTAAGTCCACGCTGCTGCGGCTGATCATGGGGATGGAAGACCCCAGCGAGGGGGTTGTCCGGCAGGGGTCGCACAACATCATCCCCGGTTATTTTGAGCAGAACCAGGCAGAGGCGTTGGATTTGGAGAAAACGGTCTTCCAGACGATCCATGATGAAATGCCCGACTGGACGAACCAGGAAGTTCGCACCCTGCTGGGACGCTTTTTGTTTAGCAACGACACCGTGTTCAAAGCGGTCAAAGCCCTGAGTGGGGGCGAGAAAGCGCGATTGGCACTGGCAAAGATGCTGCTCCAACCCGCCAACCTGCTGATCCTGGACGAGCCGACCAACCACCTGGATATTCCCGCGAAGGAAATGCTGGAAGAAGCCATCCGCCACTATGACGGCACCGTGCTGATTGTGTCCCACGATCGCTACTTCATCTCCCAAACCGCCAACAAGATCGTCGAAATCCGCGATGGAGAACTGCGGCTGTATCGCGGCGACTATCACTATTACTTAGAGAAGATCGAAGAGGAGAAGAACGCCGCACGGCAGGCGGCGATCGCCGCCGAGAAAGCCGAGAAGGATGCCGAGAAGCGCGAAAAGCGGAAGCAAAAGGAGAAAGAGAAGAAAGCGGCAAAAGCTTCGAAGAAGGGATAAAACCACCCCATGCCTGACCTTCCTGCTGTGACCTGGCAACTGCGCCCCCATGCGGATATCCCGGAGGCGTTTGGGGCAGCGGTGCGGGGCTATGCGCCCGAGTCGGATGGAACGAAGGCGGCGCAGTTGCTCTGGCAGCGGGGGATTCGCACGATCGCCCAACTGCACGCCTTCCTCGACCCAAACCAGTATCAGCCGACAAGTGCCTGGGCATTTGGGGAGGAGATGGAGTGGGCGATCGCGCGGCTTCAGCAGGCGTTGGAAGGGGGAGAGGCGATCGCCATTTGGGGCGATTTTGATGCGGATGGGGTGACGGCAACCTCGGTGTTGTGGGAGGGGTTGGGGCAGTTTTTCTGCCAGAATCAGACCTTGTTCTACACGATTCCCAACCGCTTTACGGAGTCGCATGGGTTGGCGATCGCCGGAATCGATCGCCTTGCTGAGCAGGGCGTGCGCCTGATCATCACCTGCGACACAGGCAGCACGAGCCTGGCGGAAATCGCCCATGCCCAGCAGCACGGCATTGACGTGATTGTGACCGACCACCACACCCTGCCCGCTGAGCGTCCCGATGTCGTCGCGCTGATCAACCCCCGCTGCCTGCCCGCCAACCATCCCCTCGCCACGCTATCGGGGGTTGCCGTCGCCTACAAGTTCATGGAGGCGGTGTACGATCGCCTCGCCCCCACCCAACCCACGCTGCCGCAACCCCTGGAAACCTTGCTGGATCTGGTGGCGATCGGGTTGATTGCCGATCTGGTGGAACTGCGGGGAGATTGCCGCTATCTGGCGCAAATCGGCATTCAGCAACTCAAGAAGAATGCTGGAAAAGCGCCGCCCCGCCCCGGTGTGGCAAAGCTGCTGGATTTGTGTAAGCGCAGTGGCGATCGCCCCACCGACATCGCCTTCGGCATTGGTCCCCGGATCAACGCCATCAGCCGCATCCACGGTGATGCCCGCTTTGCGGTAGAACTGCTCACCAGTCGGGATGCGGAGCGCTGCAATGAACTGGCGCAGGAGACGGAGCTGGCGAACAGCCGCCGCAAAGGGCTGCAACGGGATGTGATGCGCCAGGTGGAGGAACGGCTGGAAACCCTGGATTTATCCACCACCTACGCGATCGTGCTAGGGGATGAGCAGTGGTCGCCGGGGGTGTTGGGGCTGGTCGCCGCGCAAATCGCCCAGACCTACGGACGCCCGACGATTTTGTTCAATATCGAGGGGGAAATGGCACGGGGTTCGGCGCGATCGCTCCACCAGCTCGACCTGTACCGGGTGCTGCAAGCCCAGTCCCACCTGCTCACCAGCTTTGGCGGGCATCCCTACGCCGCTGGCATGAGCCTACCTGTGGAAAACCTGCCGTTGTTTGCCGAAGCCCTCAACCGCCAGTTGCGCGAGGAAAACGTTGGGGTTGCCGCCATGCTCTCCCCGGTGATGGCAGCGGATGTGCAGGTCTCCGTGGCAGAGTTGGGGCGATCGCTCTTTCGCGAACTCAACCTGCTGGAACCCTGCGGCATGGGCAACCCCATTCCCCGGCTACTGCTCCGCAATGTCCGGTTCGAGCGGGCGTGGCATCGCAACATCAAGGACTCCGCCCAAAAAACAGTGCGCTACATCTGCACCACCTTTGAACTGTGCGACGCCACGGGCGCACGGTTCGAGGGCTTGTGGTGGGGGCATTACAAAGACGAACTGCCCTCCGGTACCTGCGACGCCATTGTAGAACTGGACTACAACCCCCGCAAAGCCATCGACTCCAACCGCGACGGCTACGAGGTGCGGCTGATTGCCGTGCGTCCCGCGATCGCCCCCACCGCCCCCCTACCCACCACCGACACCACCGACTGGCTCCTCGACTGGCGCACTCCCCACCCCCCCACCGCCCCCACCAAAGCCCTGAAGGATGTCCTCAAAATGGATCGCCTGCCCAGCCAGTGGGAAGACTTCTATCCCTGGTTCCGGCAGGCAAAGCAAGCGGGGCAGATGTTGGCGATCGCCTACCCACCTCCACCGGAAGAACCCGCGATCGAAGTCTGGCGGCAACTGGTCGGCATCGCCAAATACCTCAGCCGTACCGGAAAAACCGTACGACGGGCGCAGTTGGTGGAAAAGCTGGGCGTGGGCGATCGCACCCTCCAACTCGGCTTCCAGGCACTCCACCCCCTCGGCTTCAACATCACCCGCGAAGACAACGCCCTCCAATTCACAACCCATCCCACCATCGAAGAAAACGCCCCCGTAAAGCTCCAGCTATTCCTTGAAGCCATCGAAGAAGAGCATTTTCGCCAGCGCTACTTCTACGCCGTCCCCTTCTCCACAATACAAGCCATGGCAAACCGGGAATAAACCACCAAGACACAAAGACACCAAGGCAATTCAAAACTCAAAACCCAAAACTCAAAACTCAAAACCCACCCACCCACCCTTTACCCTTTCCCCCAAACCTCACCCACCCACCCACCCACTCCCCAACTCCCCCACCCAAGCTTCCGTATTTCCCCCCCTGCCACCAGAGCGATCGCCTGCCTAGCCTAGATCTACTAATTCGCAAGCTGCATAGCGAATTGGGGTGTGTTCATCTGCCAAGTTTTTCCTCCATTCAGTGCGAGGCTTTATGGCAACAACTTTGACTGTGACAACTGCCGCCGACAGTGGCGCGGGTTCCCTGCGAGCGGCGATCGCCCGTGCCCAGGCGGGCGATACCATCCGCTTTAGTTCTGCCCTCAGCAACCAGACGATTCGCCTGAGCAGTGGGCAACTGGCGGTCAACAAAAACCTCACCATTGACGGGCAGGATGCACCGGGGCTGACCCTCAGCGGCGAAAATACCCACCGGGTGATGCAGGTGGAAGGCACGGGGACAACGGTGACGGTACAGAATGTGGCGATCGCCAATGGCTTCACCACCGAGCGGGGCGGCGGCATCGGCACCGACATGGATACCCAGATCACCGTGCGCAATGTGCGGTTTGAGAACAACGTGGCGCATCTGGGGGGCGGGGCGGTCTACAGCGGCTACCGCACCCAAGCGACGGTCATCGACAGCACTTTTCTCAACAACGATGGCTCTATTGGCAAGAACGAGCATGGCGGCGGAGCCATCCTGATCTGGAGCGAGAGCGTGCTGACCGTGCGCGGCAGCACCTTCCGGGGCAACAAGGGGCACAATGGCGGAGCCATTAACAACCTGATCAGCCAGCTCACCGTCGAAAATTCCCGCTTCTTCAACAACGACTCCACCTCTGGAGCCGATGGCACCGGGACGAGCGGCTATGGCGGCGCAATCTACACCGATGGAGCCAGCGATCCAGGTAACTCCGACTCTGGCACCATCCTCATTCGCAACAGCCACTTCGAGGGCAACCGGGGAGCCGGACAGGGCGGCGCATTGTTCCTGTTCGCCTATCCCCCCGATCGCGTCATCGTCGAAGGCAGCACCATTATCAACAACACCGTCATCAAGGATGCCGCAGGAGCGGCGCTGGGCGGCGGGTTGCGCCACGGCAACAGTGAGCTGATCCTGCGCAACTCCACCTTCGCGGGCAATCTGGCACTCTCCCAGGGCGGCGGGCTGTGGATTGGGGAAACCTCCCCGACCACCATCACCAACACCACCTTCTCGGCAAACCGTGCCGACGATGGGGCAGGGGGCGGGCTGGGGGGAGCTGTGATGGTCACCACCAACAACAGTGCAACCACCATCACCCACAGCACCTTTGCTTACAACGAAGCCGGGTTCATGGGCGGAGCCTTCTACGCAGGCGACCAATCCATCACCCTGACCAATAGCCTGGTCGCCCACAACACCGCTGGCAATCCCTGGAGCCTGAAGCTGCAAACCAACCGCCAATTCACCGATGGCGGCGGCAACCTACAATTTCCTGCCCCCCAAACCACCGCCGCCGATGATGTCACCATCACCGCTGGCGTTCGCATTGTGGACCCGCAACTGCTACCGCTGGGCGACTACGGCGGACTCACCTTCGTCCATGCCCTGCCCGAAACCAGTCCAGCGGTAAACCAGGGGGTGGATCTGGATGGACTCACCCTCGACCAGCGCGGCATCACGCGGGACGATCGCCCCGATGTCGGAGCCTACGAATGGTCATCCGATGCACCTACCGATCCCATTGATGACCCCAGCAATACCCCAACCCCAGAGGCAGACACCCTGGAAGGCACGATGGGAGACGATGTGATTCGAGCGCTGGGCGGCGATGATGCGGTCCTGGGCGGTAGTGGTAACGATCGCCTCTTCGGCAATGGGGGCAACGATCGCCTGGTGGGGGGCGAGGGCAACGATCGCGCGGTCGGCGGCACTGGACGCGATCGCCTCTTCGGCAACACTGGAAATGACACCCTCCTCGGTGGGGGCGACAACGACCACCTGCTCGGTGCGGGAGGGCGCGATCGCCTCCTCGGTCATGGCGGCAACGATAAGCTGGTGGGTGGCAGCGACAACGATCGCCTGCTTGGGGGCACCGGACGCGATCGCCTGGATGGCAAAGGCAGCGACGACCTGCTCAAAGGCGGAGGCGATCGAGATTTCCTCGATGGCGGGCGCGGCAACGATCGCCTCTTTGGCGATGCGGGTAATGATGTAATTATCACCGGGGCGGGGAGCGATCGCATCTTCGTGCGCCAAGGGCAGGGGTTTGACCGGGTGCGCGACTTCAGCGACAACGAAGACAAGATTGTACTGACAGGCATCACCTTCGGGCAACTTACCCTCCAGCAACGTCAGGATGACGTACTGATCCAGCTTGAGGGCAGCAACCTTCTCCTCCTGGAAAACACAACCCGTCAGCAAATCACCGCTGCGGATTTCATTTGAGGCAACCCACAAAGCAACAAGCAGCCGGGATTGCGACATCCCAACGACCTAAGGGACTGGCTTAAAAATCAAGTCCTGGAGAGAGGGCGCGGACTTTGCCCGCGCCCCCTCTCTCCAGGACTTGATTTATTTGCTAACCCCTAACGGGATAAGCGTTCCGGCTGGGCAGTTCTCTGCTTCTGCCAGAGCAACTCTTGTTCCAGCAAATCTAGCTCGTCGCTCAAACGCTGGGGGTAGTAGTTAAACACCTGGGCAATTTTGGCAAAGCGCCAGCGCCAATCCAGTCGCTCCAGGGCATAGCGATAGTTGAGTTGGGCTTGCTCAGGTCGCCAGGTTTCGGCTGCCTGGGCGATCGCCTCCATGCCTTCCTCCCTTTCCAGGGATGCAAAATTCAAAGTTGCCCCTTCCCACAGCAACCGATTGATGCTGGGTTCATTGGGCGAAATCCCCGCTACCGTTGCGCCACAAGCCAGAGCATCGACCCAACGAGCCGTCAAATACTGCCGGGTTGGGTGGGTATAAGTTGTAGGGTTAACAGCATTCGAAAACGCCAGGGTAAATTTTGTCTGACGATAGAGACTCATCAGCATTTCCTGGTTTTGAATCGCCTGACGCATCCTATCTGGGTCTTGCTGATGGGGAGGGCGTCCATGAAAACGGAGATTTTTCTCAAAGCACGATCGCTCAATTTGCACATCGTCATCCCATTCAGATGGCTGACGCCCAACACGAACTAAATCCCACGATCGGGTTTCGTTTGCTCCCCCAAGACGCAGCACATCAGTTGCCCAGGGCAACCAAATGACAGGCGCTTTTATTTTTTGCTGCCAAATGGGAATGTCCTCTGCCGATGAAACAAATACGTAATCCAAAAGGTTTGTAATCTGGAAAATTCTTGGTATCCATTCGGTCCAAAAGGAATCAATAATCCAGGCTCCGATATGACGAAACCGTTGCCTCCAACCCTCAACCCGCAGAAGCGATAGGAGAGAACTTGGGTCAGAACAAACCAGCAGGCAAGAGTCATCCTGCCGCACACCTAATTTCCCAAACAGCAACGCTTCTAACTTTGCCGACAAGGTCACTGCTTTGGGATCTCGTTCAAGAACCAGAAGATCTGCCTCTAGCAATTCAGCGGCAAGATTGACCATATAGGTAATCGGTTCCCAACCCTTACCCCGAACCTCATAAATAATTTGCATTACTATTTCCGTAGTGTTAGATCGTCTTCCGGTCTACTCGATACTCAGCTCTTTCAAAGAGTTTTGATGGGTTCTACGAAAATAATAGAACTTTGGAAAGTATGCCACAGTGACATGAGAACTGTTGAAAATTTAATTTTTACACAGAAAAATAGAAAAGCCATCAGTCTACTCTCTTCCAATTCATCCATACCCTACAGGTGGAGCTGAAAAATCAAAGGTAGACAACCCTAATTAATTTATTTAAAACTGATTATCTATGCCCGTTATCTATGCCCATTTTAAAGACCTGATTCTGTAACAAAGGACACCTTTTTGTGAAGCCTATTTCCTTTGGTTCAATCATAGAAAATGGACTAGAAAATGGGTCTATATCTCAGGTCGTATTTATGAACATTACGAATCAATGCTCCCACCGATTTTGAGATGTTGCTCCAGAAAATCAATGCCTTCGCCATTTTTCTAAAACCCTTGATTTCACCTACGCGATGCATACGCAAAATTCAGGGTTTTATTTGTTACTTAGAATTGGAAATGAAACAAAACCCAGATTTTTGAAGAGAAGCGCGGCATTGCCACGCTTCTCTTCAAAAATTCTGGGTTTTATTTCATACGTGATCCTTAGCTTTGAGGGTTTTTAGGATGCTATCCACTTGCTAAATGTGACAGAACGATGCCGTAGCATGAAGCCTTCCGATTGGTAAAGCCGCAATGCGCCGGATGGATTTTCGGAATCGACCCCCAGGAGGGCGGTGTTGATGTTGCGGGCTGCCAAAGCCTGCAAGCCAATCCGTAGCATGGTGCGTCCCAATCCCAAACGTCGATAGCCGCGTCGAGTTCCCAAGCCAGTAATCCAACCTTCGCTGCGTCCGAGGGTCTGGTTTTCTTCGGCGTAGATTGCGCCTCGGCAGAAAGCAGCCAGGTTTCCATCGGGAGCTATGGCAACCAGATCCAGCTCAGGAATGCGTGAGGACAGGCTGATGGCGTAGTCGAAGTCTTCGACGGAGGTGGGGCGGTGGTTCCAGTGGTCGATGAAGGTCTGGTTGAACATCTCGACCCAGGCGATCGCATCCTCCGCCTCAACTGAACGCACCTGGAATCCGGGGGGTAACGCTGGTGCTGGAATCGGGACGGCGAGCGATCGCACCATCCGATAAAACAGCCGCACGACTTCAAACCCTTGCGCCGGATATAGCGCCATTTGGTAATCCTGAGTATCCCGACAGCCTGTTTGCAGTTCGATGGGGGTACGTCCCGCTGCCACTTGCCGTAACCGAGTTTCTGCCCAGGTCAGCAGTTCCGATTCCACCTGCCCCCGCACCTCTGGGTGAACGAAGCACCAGAGATAAGCCTGGGTGCGATCGGGCATGTTTTGCCGCCACAGTTGAGCGACGACCAGCAATTCTCCGGCGGCATCTCGCCACAAACGCATGTCCTGCGCCGGGTCAAAGTCCGGCTCGCCAAGGTCTTCACGCAATTCATCAACGGACAGCCAACTATCTAGATGGTCTGCCCGACAGCAAAGGTTATAGAGGTTGGCGATCGCCGCCAGGTCTGATTCTCCGGCAAAAGAAGCCGTTCGTAGTGTCATTTGAGTAGCCATAATGCCCTCCAGACTTTTGATAGACTGCTCAGCTTGTAGTACGTTCTTTAGCTTCTACAGCCTGATAAGTAATCATTTCAGAAATTATACTACACTCATACTACAAAAAATGAGGGGCGATCGCCCACAAGTTGCCCACAAGTTGCCCACAAGTTGCCCACAAGTTGCCCACAAATTGCCCACAAATACGTTACAGACCACAACATCTAATCCAGCTACTCTGTCGTATAACCAGCAGTAACCTCTCATACCTATGCCGCTACAAACCTGATTTCTTCGGAGTTTTCCTATGGCAATCACTTCAGGGTCATTCAAGGATCTGATTCGCCTTTTCCAGTCGCGCCTGTCGCTGCGCATTGTGTTGTGGATTTTTGCCAGCATTGCTGTCATTGAAATGATTTTGCTGGTTCCCTCGGTGGGGCGACGCCGCCAGGAAGTGCTGACGCAAATCGAAGAGGTGTCTACAGGCAAAGTGAACTGGTTGCTGATGACCTATCCCAATGCCGATGGGGAAGAACTGTTAGGTCATGTGCAGCAGTTGCAGGAAGACCCCATGCTGGAAATGATTGTGGGGGGAGCGGTATATGCAGCGGATGGAGATCTGGTAGGAAATTTTGGCGAAGCTCCCACATTGTCCTTTGTGGATGCAAAACAGGGGGGAGCGTTGTATGTGCAGGGTGAAACGGGCGATCGCTACGATGCGTCCTGGCTGACTGCCGCACCGATTGACCCCTATGTGATTGTGATTCGGCACAATGCCGAAGGCACCCAGGCAGAGCTTGTTGCCTATGTTCTCCGAATTCTGGGGTTGGTTCTCATCATTGCGGCTTTCGTGACGCTGATGATGATGTTGATTTTGGGCAACAGCCTCATCAACCCCATTCTGAAATTGCGGCGGGATCTGGCGATCGCCGGAGAAAGCATTTGCGCTGATTGCGACTCGCCAACCTTTGCTTCCACACAACTCCAACGCAACGACGAGTTGGGGGAAGTCATTCAAACCTTCGAAAAGATGTATGGGCAAATCCGTCAGGCAATGACAGAGCAGAAGCAAGCGGAAGCCGAGTTACGGCTCAACAATGAACAAATGCGCCAGTATCTCGATCAAGTCGATCGCGTTACCGCTGCTGCGGCTGCCCTGGAAAATCAGATGTTTGAAACGACCAGCCTGAGCGAAGTGGCACAACGGGATGACGAGTTGGGCAAACTGGCACGGGTATTTCAGGATATGGCATCCGAAATTCAAAAGCGGGAAGACCAACTGCGCCAGCAGGTGAAGGATTTGAAGATTGAAATTGACCAGGCAAAGCGCCAAAAAGACGTTGCCATGATTACGGAAAGTGGCTACTTCCAGGAAGTCAAAGAGGAAATGGGCGACATTAATTTGGATGAGTTTTGGGGGTAGCGCTTGCTATTAGGGCTTGCGCACTTCTACGAAAATTGCTCAACGGCGTAAGTCCGGTCTATTTCTTGGAGCACGCTTCGTAGACGGGGCACAATGAAGGAGATGCTATGCCCCTGCCACCATGACCGGAACGCTCTACATCGTCGCCACCCCCATCGGCAACCTGGAAGACATGACCATGCGAGCCGTGCGGGTATTGCAGACGGTCGATTGGATTGCGGCTGAAGACACACGCCACACGGGCAAGCTGCTGCAACATTTTCAGGTAAAAGCGCCACAAATCAGCTACCACGAACATAACCGCACCCAGCGATTGCCGGAGCTGTTAACAAAATTGCAGGCAGGGAAGGCGATCGCCCTGGTCAGCGATGCAGGAATGCCGGGGATCTCTGACCCTGGCTACGAACTGGTACGGGCTTGCGCGGAGGCACAGATCCCCGTGGTTCCGATTCCCGGTGCGAGCGCGGTGATTACGGCGCTGAGTGCATCGGGCTTGCCGAGCGATCGCTTTGTCTTTGAGGGCTTTTTGCCCGCCAAGGGGCAGGAACGGCGCGATCGCCTCCAGGCGCTGATCCCCGAAACGCGCACGCTGGTCCTCTATGAGTCGCCCCATCGTCTGCAACAAACCCTGGCAGATCTGGCGGAGACGCTGGGGGGCGATCGCCCCATCACCCTGGCACGGGAACTGACGAAGCTCCACGAAGAATTTTGGCGGGGCACCCTTCAGGAAGCGCAGGTGGAATTTGAGGGGCGATCGCCCCAGGGAGAATTTACCCTTGTGATTGGGGGAGCCGCACCAACAAAGCTGGTGCTCACCGACGAAGCACTCCTCTCCGAACTCAGCGCCCTGCTAGAACAGGGACTCTCCCGCTCTGCCGCCAGTCGCCAACTCGCCCAGCAAACCGACCTCCCCCGCCGCCACATCTACCAACTCGCCCTCACCCTCCCCGATACCCCAGATGAGTCAGATTAGCTCTAGTGTCCTCCAAGAACATAGAGAACCTATTTTGCGCAAGCGGGTGCGGCGTCGCCGCACCCGCTTGCGCAAAATGGGTTCTTTATGTTCTTGCTTAGCTCTAAATTCCGGCTGGGGTAGGCAATTCGTAGCGGAATATAGCCGCCACAGGCTCATCGGTTGGCATCTCTTCAGGCGGTAGCAGGAAGACTTTTCCACCCTGTAAGACAGTTTGAATGGCAGCCAAATCAACTAAATCAGTATCAGCCGTCTTCTCATCTTCGTGGGGTTCGATGGCGTTGTGCTCCGCATCATATCTGCCCCAACGATGGCTGTCGCGATTGACCAGTAGCGTATCCACCTGCCCCCGGTGTGCCGCGACTACCACTGGCTCCAGCGCTGTATCGCGTCTGTGGGTGTTCTGCAACGACTGGAAGCGATCGATTTGCTCGTGGCGCGTCTGGTTCATGATTGCCTCAAGCTTTGCCCATGCTGCATCGCGCAGAGCCTGCGATTCCATATGCTCAACATCAACGGTTACACCTTCATCCAGCAGATCCCCATAGGAATTGGCTTCCCGGTAAATGGGATGGAGAAAATCTTGTCCGGCGAGGATCAGGGGCATCCCCGATTGGTTAAGGCGATCATGTAAGCCGCGATCTAACTTCAGGAAGAAGCGTCGAATGTTTTCTTTGTCCGCTGTCGTTCCAACACCGTGACCGTGATAGGTCGGAACGCTACCGTCTCCAGAAACATTGTGGAATTGTAGCTGCTTCTCTGGGTCGTCATACCGCAAAGCCTCTTCCAGGCTAGTGGGCATACCTTCAAGGGGCACTTCTTCGATCTGGTAGCGGGTTGCCCAAAACAGCCGCACGGGGTTTTGACTTAGCGACAGAATGTAGAAGGGGCGATCGCTCGCAAACAATGGCAACAACGGCTTCAGCTGAAACCGATTACCCACCATCACCATCGACTCAAAACTCAGGGGCAAGCGGTAGCTCTGCATCCCGTCAGCATTCAAGAACAACGCCAACCCTGCCTGCTGGTGCTGCCAAAAGTCAAAGTTGTCCACCAAAGCTAAGGCTGGCTGTAGCAGCTCTTCAATCTCTCGATGGCTCATTCCCCTTGCTTGAAGCTGCCCTTCTGCGTCGTGGAGGGCATTCTTTAGCTGGATAGGATTTTTGCGCGTCTCTGGACCCGCCAACTCCATTGGAAGATACATGGAAATACAGAGATTACCTGCACTTTCCGCTAATGTTTTGAATTCAGCTTGAGATAGAAATTGCATACAAATAAGAATGGCTTTTCTAGCAACATGAAATGTCAAAATCGGGAGAAAAACAGCGATCGGAAAGTCTCCTTAACCTCCCTCCTGACCTTTTTGAGTAGATGGATTTGAGTAGATGGAATGGAGGAGATAGGTCGGGCACAAACTTTCGATTTTGTATCCTGAATAGGTCTTGGAATAATAGATTTACCCGAATATTTTGTTCACCAACGTTTCCTCGGCTTTTTCCGATATTGATACTCAAAAATGAGTTATCAAATTGAGTGGCAAATACCTAACTCATCCAGCCACCTATCCGTGAAACTCCGTGAAACATTGTTCAAATCTCTACTCAGATAAAGTCTTTACCCAAACAAATCAGATAAAACAACAAAGGTAGTAAGCCATACTACTCAAGTGATTTCTGCAAAATGAGATCCCGCCAACCCCGCCAACAGGAGTGCTCCGTCATGCCCATAAAAATGGGCATCCATTACAAGCTTGTCGGTCATAGCCATTCAGCCTTCCTGGGTTCCCACATATGCGGGAATGACGGGGGTATATTCTTTCCCAGAAAACGCCTCGAACAACATTTGTGTCAGTTTTATTTGCGTTAGTTTGTGTCAGCAAGCCATGTTTCAACAAGTTATTTTTCAGCAAGCTATCACGTCAGGAAGTCGTGTATCAGGAAGCTATAGGAGCTTTCCCAATCTCTATCTTCTACCAATCTTTTCTAACCAACAGCCTAACGAGTTAGCATAGTTTTAGCGTCTATCATTTGGCAAATTCTACAGCTAGAAGTTCTATCAAAGGTCAGATGAAACTCCAGAGTTCTAATACCTTACAAATGCCTGAAATGAGGAAAGAATGAAAAATGAGAGACGATCTGAATTACAGCGGTTTGCAACCGCTGTAATTCAGATCGTTTTTGTGAGAACCACGCAGAGTACTCATCTCAACAAGAACAACTGCGGCTAATTCAAACGCAAAGCGCTGTAAATACGCTGTAAATACTGAGTTAGGCGATCTCCAAGAAAGAATATCCTGATTTTTTGCCTGATTTTTTGAAAGAGGGCACGGCTCATCCGCGCCCTCTTTCAAAAAATCGGGATATTCTTTCTCAGAAATGTCCTTAAATAAGGTGTTTTTCGAGTAGTTTCATCACACGCAAAATTGTGAAAGCAAACACCAGCCCCAACAAGCCTAGCTTCCACAAACCCAACCCAGCAGCCAGCCCCAGGGAAGAGGTAATCCATACAGCGGCGGCTGATGTCAGCCCACGCACCCTGTCTTCACGCAAAATTGAGCCTGCCCCAATAAAACCGACACCTGTAATGATGCCCTGAATACAACGACTCAAAACTTCAACGTTTTCCTGCACCGCACCAACCTGAATTGGCACTAAGATAAACAGGGCAGAACCCAGGCTTACCAACATATTGGTGCGTAATCCAGCGGGCTTGTTTGCATATTCTCGATCCCATCCAATAACAGTGCCAAAGGCGATCGCCGTTAGTAAACGTTCGGCTAATTCCAGCGTAGAGATAGGAGAGAAATCTGCCATAGTGCCATAGGAAATGAGTGCGATCGCAAATACTCTATTCTCTCAACCGCAACCAGGCAACGCATCTTCAAAAGGGAAGAACGTTGGCAGTGGATTAACCGCGATATTGCACCCGATAAATGCGTCCATTTGCCTCTTCTGCGAGCAGCAAACTACCATCGGGCAACACGAGCAAACCCACCGGACGCCCCCAACTCCTTGGTACAGAAGGGTCAAGCAAAAAACCTGTGAGGAAATCTTCGTAGTAGCGGGTGCGTGTCACCTTCTTGAGAGAAAAACAGGTTACAACTGGTCGTTGAGATAAGCACACCGATGCGCTAGAACCTTTGGAACATGGTCTGGCTTCCATCGTGCCCCTGAAATTTTGAGCCG